>Ga0076930_100125_pt1 | contig 111843 bp, 95 predicted proteins | sample HotLakConsoUCCRE_FD_71149 | JGI IMG/M metagenome (GOLD analysis project Ga0076930, IMG submission 71149) | Hypersaline microbial mat communities from Hot Lake, Washington, USA - Hot Lake Consortium UCC-RE (version 3) (version 3) ...
TGAAGTCAAATACTACAGTATGTTTCAACACATAATAGTTGGAATAAAACTTGAATTTGTTCCAAATCAATGGTGATTCATAGAATGAAGCTTATCTTTGTTTTAAGATAAAAATTTCAGGAAATATGTACGGAAATCTTCAAGAAAAATTACAAGGCGAACTAAAACAATTAGAAAAAGATGGCCTCTATAAAAAAGAAAGAATAATTACAACTCCGCAAGGAGCTTCCATTAAAACTAATTCAGGAAAAGAAGTACTAAACTTCTGCTCTAATAATTATTTAGGGCTATCTTCTCACCCAAAAGTCTTGGAGGCAGCTAAAAACACATTGGATAGCCACGGATTTGGTATGTCTTCTGTTAGATTCATTTGTGGCACACAAGATATCCATAAAGAACTGGAGCAAAAGATAGCTCAGTTCTTAGGTATGGAAGATACCATTTTATATGCGGCAGCTTTTGATGCAAACGGAGGTGTATTCGAACCAATTTTGGGGCCAGAAGACGCTATTATTTCTGATTCACTTAATCATGCCTCGATCATCGACGGGGTAAGGCTTTGCAAAGCTGCAAGGTACCGATACCAGAATAATGATATGGCTGATTTGGAAGAACAATTGAAAAAAGCAAAAGAGGCTAAAAGCAAAATAATTGTTACTGATGGGGTATTCTCAATGGACGGCTATGTTGCCCAATTAGATAAAATTTGTGATTTAGCTGACAAATATGATGCTCTGGTAATGGTTGATGATTGCCATGCTACTGGATTTATTGGAAAAACAGGTAGAGGAACTCATGAACTCAATAATGTGATGGGCAGAGTAGATATTATCACAGGTACTCTAGGTAAAGCCTTAGGTGGTGCAATGGGTGGTTTTACATCTGGAAAAAAAGAAATCATAGATATGTTGCGCCAAAAATCAAGACCGTATCTATTTTCTAATTCATTAGCTCCATCAATTGTAGGAGCCTCTATAGCTGTATTTGACTTATTAAGTAGCTCAACAGAATTAAGAGACAAGCTTGAAGATAATGTAAACTATTTCAAAGAAAATATTAAAAAGGCTGGATTTGACATCAAAGATGGTGATTCTGCAATTGTTCCGATTATGGTTTATGATGCAGCCTTATCTCAAAAATTTGCAGATAGGCTTTTAGAGGAAGGTATATACGTCATAGGGTTTTTCTATCCGGTTGTACCTAAAGAACAAGCTAGAATAAGAGTTCAATTGTCTGCCGGACATGAAAAAGAGCACTTAGATAAAGCTATTGAAGCATTTACAAGGGTAGGAAAAGAACTTGATATTATTTAGACAGAAATCTGGAGTATGCATAAATAGCTGCTCCAGATTTACTTTTACAAATCACAATTTATATCCTACCGACTGCTTAATTTCATAAGTATTAAACATAGCTTTAATATAATCTTCCATTTCATCTGATACTATTTTAATTTTTTCTGCAATTTCTAAAAGTTCCTTTCTATCAAATTGATTTAAGTCAATTAAATTAGTTAGCCCCTTCATACTTACCACTGGTCTTCTCATAACATGAGAAATATCAAATAATATTTGGTCTAAAGTAGCAGAATATGAATAATGAACACTGATATCATTAATACATCCTAAACAATGATATACCCCTGCATCAGAAAGAGAAATGTGCAGTTTTATCAAAAAATATTTATTATCCTGCCCCCTTTGCACGAATGGATAAACAAATTCAATACTTTGATCTTGATCGGATCTTAAAATCATATTTCTAAAAGAAGGTAAATCCAAATGCAATACCGATTCAAGCTTCTCAAATGAATTTCCCGAATAATCTAAAAAAGCAGGATGATTCTCTATCATGTGTTTATTGAAGTGGCAGTTCAATATTTCGGCATTTCTATTAATACTGAAATTAAAAAACGATGCAGGCATATTATCAAGATTAATCTTACAAAAGGTGGTACGACTGCTATTATTTAACCTCTTACTATAACTAGCTTGAATATATTGACCAATACATTCAATTTGATTTACAATTTCTTCAAAATCGAAAGGCCGATCTAATGGCATATCAAGACCTAGAATACCAATTCGACCATCCTCATGGTTCACTAGTGGTAATAGAAAAACATGATGATCCATTTCAAATTTCTTAAAAAAGGACACATCCTGTATAAGTGTATGATATTTTGAGTTAGCTATGTAAACAACTTCCGGAAACAAGGAACCAAACTTAATTTTAAGCTGCGAACTTTCTATGACCTCTTCAGAAGAAAACCCTTTATTTTCATTAAATACCTGACAATAATTTTCATCCCAAATAGATAAAAAAACATGATTGGCCTTGGTGAGATCAAATAAAAGCTTTAGAACAGGATCCAATTGCTCATGCAAGGACTGTAGTTGAGCGTTAAGAATATGACTACTATTTAAATTCGGTAATCTCATAAGGGGAAGAGTTTATATCAGCACTGCATTTTTGAGATTTAAATAAAACATACCAAGAAAAGAACCTAAACATCAAGTGATATTCAACCATATCCCACATTTTGGAATACCTGATTTTAGGTTAAAACCTGCTAAGGCGGGACAATGACTGAATAACAACAATAGGGGAGAAGTTATACTTTCATTTTAGCTGCCCCGACTTAGTCAGGTAATTTCGTCTATATAATAAAAAGTCTTGGTTGAGAGCTAATGCTTATCTCCTGACGACAATTCAAAGGTAAGAAGTCAATTCATCATATAAAACCCCCATTTGGGGGTAATTTAAAACTTTTTTGGGGGTATAAAATATACCCAAATGGGGGTTTTTAACACCCTTGTCTTAGAATAGTACAATTAAAAAAACTAAACCAGAAATTCTAAATAATGGTCTAAATAGTGGCTTTAAATAAAATTAGAATACATTTTATGATATTTCTACTAATTCAGACTTTCAATAGTAGGTGAGTTATTGAGTAAAAAAAGCAGTGTCTTAAAACACAGAAACCACCATTTATATAATTTCACCACCCCCAATTTAGATAAAAAAACCCCTAAATGGGTGTTTCACAGCTAGTTAAAAGAGACTATCATTGTATAAATTAATTAGGGAAAATCAAAAAGAAAAATTATGAAAGCTTTAAAAACAATCAAATTCGTATTAATAATAGCCGCAATATTCACTTTTTCAGCATGTGAATTAGTAGAAGAACCAAACTTTGATGATACCGAGACTGGCGGCAGTCAGGTTGAAACTGGTGAAATAGGTGATTAACAAATTTTTAAAATATCCATTTGATTAGTACCTTTAATTATGAAAAAGGTACTGGTCTTTTTTTTATTATCGTTCACATTAAGTGGTAGCTTATTTTCCCATGAGTCTTTGGAAAAACTTTTTGAAGAAGCCAAGAATTTCAGAAAAGAAAATAAATTAGACTCTGCTATCATTAATTTCAATAAAGTTATCTTAGATGAATTGAAGTCTGGTAACATTTCAAAGTTAACATCAGGATCATTAAATTATCTTGGACTAATTTCTATTAGGAAAAATAATAAAAAAAAAGCCTTAAAGTATTATTACAAATCAATTGAAATAAACCAAAATATTAATAATACTCCAGGATTAGTTAGTAATTATAATAATCTTGCTAACTATTATTTAGCGGATGATAAGAAAATAGCTCTAGGATATTACCAAAAAGCCCTAGAATTACTTTCAAAATTAAAAGAAGAAAATAAATTAGCTATCATCAATATGAACATTGGTGTTTTATTTTCATCCTCTGATTTTGAAAGAGTGAATTATGACTCAGCTATTTATTACTATTTAAATGCATTAGAATCATTTAAATCATTAAGAGATTCAATTAACTTATCTTTATTATATAACAACTTAGGTTTTCTCTATGAGAAAACTAATAACTACTCTGCATCTAAAGCTAATTATATGAAATCTATTCAGTTAAAAACTGAATTAAGAGATTATCATGGATTGGCTACCTCTAATATGAATATAGGGAACGTCTACCTCAAACAAGAGAATTTCAAGGAAAGCTTAAAATACTATGAAAAAAGTCTTGAATTATCTAAACATGTAAATGATCCTAACCACAAAATGCATTTATACTCCAATATGGTAAAAGCAAAAATGGGCATTGGGGATGTAGAAGAAGCCTCTCTCCTATTTCAGAAATATAATAATTTAAGAGATTCCCTATATGACCATGATAAAATGGCGGAAATCAAGGATTTAGAAGCTAAATATGAAACAGAAAAAAAGGAAGAAGAGATCAAAGCACAACAAATTGCGATAGAACACAAAAATTTCCAAAAAAACCTTTTCCTAGGATTTAGCATTTTATTGATAATCTTAATAATTTCTACCATTTGGGTTTCTATTCAAAAACAAGAATATCTCAAAAGACTAAAAAATGAAGAAATAGCAAATCTAAAAAACGAGCAAGAGTTAAAGGAACTTAATGCTATGATGCATGGTCAAGAAGAAGAAAGAAACCGCATTGCCAGTGATCTACACGATAGATTAGGGGCAAGATTATCTTCCTTAAAGCTGTTGTTTCAGTCAAATGAATTATCAATTGGCTATGAAAAAGTATTGGAAAATATTAATGAGGCTATAAAAGAAACAAGAGAAATATCTCATAATCTATCTACTGATATCTTAAGTAGATTTGGTCTAGAAACTGCCCTAAAAGACACTGTTAGAACGATTAATGAAGCTGAAAAAATAAAAGTAGATTTGGCTATTTTAGGACTTCAAGAAAGATTACCTCTAGAAATTGAACGCAATATTTTTCATGTATTATTGGAATTAATCAACAATACGATAAAACATGCTGAAGCTCACAACATCAATTTACAAATAAGCCAAGCTGAAAATGAAATAAACTTATTTTATGAAGATGATGGAATCGGATTTGATCTTCAAAATGTAGCAGATTCAGGAATGGGAATGAGAAGTATTTATGCAAGAATTAATAACATTAATGGCGCAGTATATTTTAATTCTAAGCCAGGTGGCGGAATAAATGTTGTAATGACTATTCCTGTGAATGGTGATTTCGAAAGCGAACAGACTGCCAGTACTCAATCAAAACTAGCCTAAGGTATTATTTCTAGCACTTTCTGCTTATTTTGCCTTGTTCTTTGATAAAATAGCTTTTAGATCTATTTTCTTATTCTGATTTTTACTATTTCTATACCACAAAATTCCAATTACCATCGCCACTAAATATGGGGCTGCAAATAGATAAAGAATACCAAAGTTCAAAGAACTAGCAATGCCTATTTCACCATTATTTACATTATTCTCTACCGTAGCCCTACACATGGCGCATTGAGACATAATTTCGTTGATATTAATCAGTAGGAAGGAAATAACTAAAAGCAGAAACTTTTTCATTGCGTTAATTTTACAATAAAACTCAAAAAGTACTCAATGAGTTCTGTTTACTTGACATAATATTGACTTACCATTGCATAAACAATCACACCAGTAACCGAAACGTAAAACCAAATCGGAAACGTCCATTTTACTATCTTCTTATGTTTTTCAATTCTATCTGTTAATGCATAATAAAAAGCAAAAAGGACAAAAGGAACAACAATTGCCGCTAAGAAAATATGAGATAATAACAGCACAACATAAAACCCCCTCCAAAACATCAATTCAGAAGTCTTCTCAGCATCATCTAAAACACCATTTCCGTTAACATCACCATAAACTGTTGAATCAGCAGTAGAATGATATATTACATAGCTCACTAAAAATAAACTACCTAAAGAAAAAGCGATAGACATCATACTTTTATGAGCTCTTATGTTTTTTTGCTTTATAAAATATAAACCTAAAAGCAATACAACTGAGGTGATTGAATTAAAAGTTGCATTCAAATGAGGCAGTATATACACCCAATCTCCTGCTCCATCAATTTTCTCAGGGGAAAAGATAAGAACAGCAACCACCACAGGAATTGCTATGGATAAAACCCAAATTAACTTAATATATGATTTTTGCTTTGCCATCTATTTATTGCTTAATAATACTCTAATTTCCAAAATCAATCTGTCTACCTCTTTTGTTTCATACCCATCATAATATCCCCTAATTCTATTTTTTTCATCCAATAAAACCAGTGTATGATCAATTGCTATAGTTTCTTCAGAAGGATGTTTACCGTCCCATTCTTGAGTAGGAAAAGCATAGATGCAGTTTATAAAATTGTCCTTGTCATCTTGTGCATAGCGGTAAGTAATTGACCTCTTAGCCATTAAAAAATCAACTTCATTATTATCTTCACCTTTCAACGATTTAAAGCTCAAAAGATTAATAGACAAATCATTAAAAGTATTTAAAATTCGATTCATTTCATTTTTCAATGTCTGAATTTCAGAATTTTCAACATTAGGAAAATGGATTACTTTATAATCCGCCTTATAAACATTCTCTAGTTTAAATGAATCCTCTAGATTCAAGCTAAAAACCTGAATTGACTGATTTATCATACTAGAATCATTGCAAAACACTTTTTCTTCCTTCTCAAAGAATACGGGTAATGCAAATTCATTTTGTCCATAAGACCTTAAAAATAAATAAAGTATTACAGGAAAAGTTAGAGTAATAAGTAAAATTAGAATCTTTGACTTCTTCATAAACAAAAAAATCAGGCTGATTTAGACCAACCTGATTTATTAGATTACCAATTAAATTGAATTAATTTCTGATGTTAAAAATAGCAGTACCTTCTACCATAAGCGCTACAACTAACCATAAAATTAGGATAGTAGGGATCATGATAGACCATATTAAAGCTTTTTGCTCATGCTTTAAGTGCATGAATTCAGCAACAATATAAAATGCTTTTACCACTGTTAAGCCTAAGAAAATAGATACTAAAATAATACCTCTTGGTAAGGTGAAAGCAAAAATAAATTCTATAATGGTCACGATTGCCAAAATAGCAGCTACTTTCCAAATCTTTTTGGTTTTTTCCTTGTCTTCAGGAACTACCTGAATGTTATTAGTTTCTTCGTGTGACATATCTTATATGGATTCTAATAAATAATCTAGCAAAAATTTCTACTTGGTACTTATCATCAAATAGAAATGTAAAATACTCATTTTTTGACGCCTAAAGGCTCTATTTAAATCAAGTAAAAAAGTGTAAATACAAATACCCAAACCAAATCAACAAAGTGCCAGTAAAGTCCGGTTTTCTCGACCATTTCGTAATGACCTCTTTTGTCATAAGTACCTACCACTGCGTTGAAGAATATAATAAAGTTAATAACTACCCCACTAAACACATGGAATCCATGAAATCCTGTAATAAAGAAGAATAAGGAGGCAAATAATGGTGGACCATATTGATTCTCCGTTAAATTAGCCCCAAAAATAGTTTCTCCCATTGCATTTACAGTGCCTTCAGCAGTTCCGTGAATGAAGTGACTCCACTCCCATGCCTGACAACCCAAGAAAGTTAAACCACCAATTATAGTCCAAAGCATCCATTTGATTACACCTTGACGATCCATTCTATGCCCAGCCTCAACAGCTAATACCATAGTAACACTACTTAAAATCAAGATGAAAGTCATGATACCCACGAAAATCAAAGGCGCATGAACACCATGCAAGAAAGGAAGCGCTTCAAATACCATTTCTGGTATTGGCCAGTATTCTGTATTGAATTCGAATTCAGAAACAGCCCCTTCATAAGCCGGATGCGAATAGCGAATTAGACCATAAGTTATTAATAAAGCTGAAAATGAAAATGCATCTGACAAAAGGAAGAACCACATCATCAGTTTGCCATAACTAGCATTCATGGGGGCTACTCCCCCTCCCCATTTGCTTTTAGAAGTATCAATTGTTGCAGTAGTTGCCATAAATTTAACTGTTCAATATAGAATTAATGATTTAACAACAAAAATATAAATAAATATACCCAAAGTCCATCTAAAAAGTGCCAATATGTTGTACACATTTCCATTTTCACCATATTTTTAGAATGAACCTTATATTTAAAAGCCGAAAATAACATAATTAATATAAATATCAGCCCAGAAATCAAATGAAATGCATGTAAACCTGAAATTACATATAAAAAAGAACCTGAAGGATTCCCTACAAAGTAAACATCTCTATCTACCAATGCTCCCCATGCTTCATATTGACCAATAAAAAAGGCTACAGATAAAACTGCAGTCAATATCATAAAAAGCTTAAGATTTTTGAAATTATCCTTTTTGGCGGCTAAATAAGCAAGGTGCATGGTTATGCTACTCGCTACCAAAATGATAGTATTATATAAAAAGATTGTAGGTAGTTCAAAAATAAGCCAATTACCTTCTGACTGACGAACAATATATGCACTAGTTAATGCAGCAAAAATCATTACCACCGTCACTATAAAAAGCCACAATGCAAATTTTAAAGGATGCATTGAGAGTATTTTTATACTCGGTTGTAATTCTTGTTCTGTATCTAATTCTTTATTCAAAGAAGTCTCCATAATTAAATTTTATCTAATAGATAAGCTACTTGTACAATAGGTAAATATAAAAATGAGCCAAACATTATCTTTAATGCCGCCTCTTTACTGCACTCTTTCATCAAATAAAAGGTCTGACTTAAGAATAAAACACCACAAATAGTAGCTACTAATGCTGAATAAATACCTGTTATTCCAAATAAGGTAGGTAATAAACCTAATGGAATTAGGAACAAAGTATAAATCATGATTTGAATTGCTGTATTCAAATCCTTTTTACCTCCTGAAGGCAATAATTTAAAGCCTGCTCTTTTATAATCTTCGTCTGCTACCCACGCAATTGCCCAAAAATGTGGGAATTGCCAAATAAACTGAATACCAAATATAATCCAAGCTTCAATACTAAATCCGTTGGTTGCAGCAACCCATCCCAATAATGGTGGTAAAGCTCCAGGTATTGCACCTACAAATACAGCTATTGGCCCAACTCTTTTTAAAGGAGTATAAACAAAACTATATAAAATCAAGGATACTAAGGAAAGAATTGCGGTTAGCACATTTGTAAAAATCAATAGTAATCCTAATCCAGCAAGACCAGTAATAATAGCATAAACAGTAGCTTCTTGAATTGAAATTCTACCGGTTGGTAATGGACGGTTTTTAGTTCGGTCCATTTTTTTATCTAATTCAATTTCTAAAATTTGATTTATGGTAACTGCAGATCCGGAAACCAAAAATCCTCCTAATGAAAGAAAAGCTAAAACTGTATAATTAATACCGCTTCCGCTAAAACCTAATACATAACCAAAAGCGGAAGAGAAAGCCACTAAAAAGCTTAATCTAGGCTTCAACAAAGCAAATAGACTTTTTGCGTAACTTAAAACTAAGTCAGTAATGGATAAATTTTGTGAATTAGGATATTGCATACTCCTTTTTATTAGTCTTTTGAGTAGTGTAAACTACTTGCAAAAATATATAAAATTGTGTTCCAAAAATCATACTACCTAAAACCAAATGTATTGGTTGAGCCCAAAATGGGATGGCAAAATATGCCATGATAGTACCTGATAAAATCTCTAAAATTATAAGGCTCATTAGAATTTTCACATTCGTAAAAATGCTTTTCAACTCATCCTTTGCCTTGTATAATTTGAACAAAAGATAAATATGAATAATTGCAATTGCTATCGAAAAAGAGCGATGTACATAAAATTCAAGCCCTAATCCTTCAATCCAGCTTCCTCTTAAGGCTTCACCTAATCTATCCGCAACTATATCTAAAGATTCTCTTACTTGTGTTCCTAAAATAATCTGAAACAGAATCATAAGCATGGCTACCACTAAAACATAGGAAAGCTTTTTTTGCTCTTGAATCATTGGTAGCTTCCTCACTCTATTTTGATGTACTACAAAATATAAGGCAGTTAAAACTGCTAAAATTACTAAGGCTAAAACCATATGAATGGTTATTAACCATGAAAGCAAATTAGTAGAAACTACAATAGAACCAATCCAACCTTGAATCAAAACTAATACTAAAGAAGATAAAGCTAAAATGAATATCGTTTTTGATTGTTTTATATATTTGATAGAACCAGCCACACACAAAATAATCAAAAAACCTACCACAGCCCCTAAAAGCCTATTTACATATTCCGTCCAGGTTTTGGATGCATTAAATTCAGCTTCTTCTTTTATTGATTCATCTTCTAAAATTGCTCTTCCAATCTCAGAATAGCCAAAAACATCTAAATAATTGGCAAATTTTATATTCTTTTGATGTCTATACTCAGCATAAAAATCCTGATAATCTTCAGGCAATTCATCAACAGATGTTGGAGGTACCCATTGACCAAAACACTTCGGCCAATCAGGACAACCCATACCTGAACCAGTACTTCTTACAATACCTCCAGCTAGTATCAAAAGATAAACAGCTACCACCGTAACTGTTACTAAGTTACGGTAATAGCTGCTTACATTAAATGATCTATTATGCGTTTGATTTTGCATCAGCTGTTTTATCAACAACTTCTTTTTTCGCTAATTCAACCTCATGGTCTAAGTTAGACTCAGGAGTATGAGACAACGGAATATGCTGTGGAATGAAATCTTCTTTAGCACCTGGCTTACTATAATCATAAGGCCACCTGTATACTTTAGGAATTTCTCCAGGCCAGTTTCCATGACCAGGCTCGATTGGAGCAGTCCACTCTAAAGTATTTGATCTCCATGGGTTTTGAGGCGCTTTCTTTCCTCTATACATAGAATAGAAGAAATTAAATAAGAATAAGAATTGAGCCGCAACAGTTACGAAAGCTGCAATAGACACAAACATATTCAGATCAGTATAGCTGCTGAAAGCATCAAAGTTAGTCCAAGAATAATATCTTCTTGGGAAGCCGGCAATACCAATGTAATGCATTGGGAAGAAAATCATATAAACCCCAATGAAGGTCATCCAGAAGTGGATATGGCCTAACTTTTCGTCCATCATTCTTCCAAACATTTTAGGGAACCAGTGATAAACACCAGCTAACAATCCAAAGATGGATAAACTACCCATCACCAAGTGGAAGTGGGCCACAACGAAATAAGTATCGTGCAATTGGATATCAATAACAGAGTTCCCTAAGAAAATCCCTGTTAATCCACCTGAGATAAAGAATGATACCAAACCAATTGAGAACAATGTGGCTGGTGTAAATATAATATTACCTTTCCATAAAGTAGTTAGATAATTGAATACTTTAACTGCAGAAGGAATTGCAATGATTAATGTTAAGAACATGAAAACTGAACCTAAGAAAGGATTCAATCCTGAAACGAACATGTGGTGAGCCCACACAACGAATGAAAGAACTGTAATACCCAACATAGAACCAATCATAGCTCTATATCCAAATATTGGTTTTCTGGAGTTTGTTGCAATAACCTCAGAAGTAATACCCAAGGCAGGCAATAATACAATATAAACTTCAGGGTGACCTAAGAACCAGAATAAATGCTGATATAGAATCGGACTACCACCCATATTTGGCAACGCCTCACCGCCTATGTATATGTCAGATAAGTAGAAAGACGTACCAAAACTTCTATCAAATACTAATAATAGAGCTGCTGCAAATAAAACAGGGAATGATAATAAGCCAATAACAGCAGTTAAGAAGAATGCCCAGATGGTTAATGGCAATCTAGAGAATGACATTCCTTCAGTTCTTAAATTGATTACAGTTGTAATGTAATTAATACCTCCTAATAACATTGAAACAATAAAGAAAACCATTGCTACCAGCCATAGTGTCATTCCTAATCCAGAACCTTGAATAGCTTGAGGTAATGCACTTAATGGTGGATAAACAACCCATCCACCTGCTGCCGGACCAGTTTCAATGAAGATGGAAGTCATCATTACCACACTTGATGCAAAGAAGAACCAATATGATAACATGTTCATAAATCCAGATGCCATATCTCGGGCACCTATCTGCAATGGAATTAAGTAATTACTGAATGTACCACTCAAACCTGCTGTTAGAACAAAGAATACCATAATGGTACCATGCATAGTAACAAGTGCCAAATAAAATTCAGGATCCAATTGCCCAGTTTCAGTAATCCATCCACCTAACAAAGGCTTTAGCCAAGTTAACTGCATTTCAGGGAAACCTAACTGCAATCGAAAAATTACAGACATTCCAACACCAATCAATCCCCACATTATACCTGTGATAAGGAATTGCTTACCAATCATCTTATGATCAGTTGTAAAAATATACTTTGAAATAAAGCCTTGTTCGTGATCATGATGCTCATCATGCTGAACATCTTGACCTATATTTACTTCTGTCGTTGTTGACATAACTTTATGATTTATTTTTTTTAATCTAACTCTTTGTTATCAATTCCTGTTTTCAAAATCGCTAATTCTTTCAGCTCAGATGGTACTTTTGTTAAATACTCAGGATTCCTTTTCAAAAATGACTCCTGCTCAGCATACCATTCTCTATACTCTTCTGGCTCATCAACTATCAAAGTTAATTTCATTGAATAGTGTCCTCTTCCACAAACCTCAGTACAAGCGATCTCATAATTAAATTCAGGATCATTTAATTCCTCTCTCATCTCTTCAGTAGTTTTAGTAGCTGTGAATGTAAATGAAGTTGGCATTCCAGGTACTGCATCCATTTTTAATCTGAAGTGCGGAGCAAAAACACTATGTAAAACATCTCTAGCCCTAATATTAAATGTTACAGGTTCACCTTTCGGAATATGCATTTCACGAGGAATAAAATCATCATAAGATGCTTTATCATTAAAATCGATACCAAAGCTATTCGTAGCTTCAATTACTCTATAGTCAGAGTTACCTAGCTCGCCATCAAGTCCAGGATAACGCACACCCCAAGCAAATTGGTAACCCATTATTTCAATGTTATTTGTATTTTCGGGAGCTGGTGCAGTAATATCAGTCCAAACTCTCCAACCTGTAAAAACTAATATAGCCAAAACAACAGCAGGAACGAAAGTCCAAATAACTTCTAATTTATTGTTTTCAGGGTAAAATAGTGCCTTGGAATCTTCTTTATACTGATATTTCCAAGAAAAGTAGAATAAAAGAATTTGAGTTAAAACAAAAACAACTCCTGTCACTGCCATTGTAACCCAAAACAAAAATTCATATTCCGAACCATGTTCTGATGCAACTGGCAAATTATAGTTATCGAACTCTTTAAATGAATACCAAAAGAATAAGAAGCCCATCCCTACTAAAAAGACCATAAACATGGCTCCATTAATTTTATTAGAACTTGTCTCGAGCTTATTTGTATTTCCTTTGGCAACACCAATCAAAGAGGAAATTCTGAATATCAAGAACAAGATTGCTAGTAAAAGTACTACTCCTAAACCTATAGCTAAATTGAACATATATGTTATTGTTACTTAATTAAATTAAAATACGTGATGATGCTCTGCTTCTTTAATCATTGGGTGATTTTTTGCCACCAATGGATATCTAGATAGACCAGTTAAGGCTACGAATAGGAATGCAACTCCAAATACCATTGCCATTCCAATCTCTAGTAATCCAAATCCACCATTTTCTTTCAAAACACCTGGTGTTATCATTAAATAAAAATCAAACCAATGACCGATTAAAACTATTATCGTAACGATCTTCAAGAAAACTGTATGCCTTTTTGAATCTCTTGGCATGAAAACCAAAAATGGAAAGAAAAAGTTTAAAATAAGATTAACAAAAAACACAATACTATAATGATCACTTGAAAGTCTTTCGATGAAGTATACTGTCTCCTCTGGAATGTTAGAATAATAGATTAACATAAACTGAGAAAACCAGATATATGTCCAGAAAATTGAGAATGCAAATACAAATTTACCTAGATCATGTAACACCCCCGTATTAACTATCTTCAAATAACCTTGCTCTTTTAAAACGACTGTTATCAATGTAATTGCAGCTAAGGCAGTAACCCACCATGAAGCAAATACATACCATCCGAACATCGTAGAGAACCAGTGAGTATCAATTGATAAAATCCAATCCCAAGCTGAAGTTGAAGATGTAACTGCAAAGAAAACAATGAAACCTGCAGAGATACCTCTCAATTTATAATAGTAATTAGAACCTCCATTTAAATCTTCTTCCAAAGATTTTTTACGAATCCAACGGAACATTAAGAACCATACCACAAAATAAACTACTAATCTAGCTAAAAAGAAAGGAGTATTTAAAAAGCCTTCTTTTCCTGCAATGATCGAATCATATCGAGGATCATTTACATCATAAAGATACTCATGCGTCCAATGAAAAATATCATGGCCACCTACTAAAAAAATAATCAAAGTCAAAATTCCACCAATTGGCAACCAATTACCAAATGACATTGGAATTCTAATTAAGGCAGCTGACCAACCTGCTTGCGACACATATTGAATGGCAACAAAGAAAACACCTAATAAAGCTAAACCAACAAAATACATATTGTTGATCCATAGGTTAGCGAAAATTCTTTTTGACCAATGATAGCCATGCCCTTCTTCACCTGCGTGCTCTTCACCAGCATGTGCTTCTTCGCCATGACCTTCTGCTACTTGTTCAGTCTCAGCATGACCTGCTTCATCAGCATGGGAATTAGAGCTCGCAGAAAAAATACCTAATATAAGTAAAACGATACCTACAACAGCTATAATAGAGAGTGTCTTTTTTGCTTTTGCAGTAAATTGAAATTGTTCTTCAGCCATGATAAATTATCTTAAAACTGTTTTATTAATCTTGTTTTTGTAAAGTCTGTACATAACGTACAATTTTCCATCTGTCCTTTTGCAACACCTGAGAACCATGAGCTCCCATTCTTCTAATTCCATGCGTGATCACGTGAAAAATATGACCCTCAGATAATTGAGAAGTAGCGCCCGCGCTATAGGATGGAACCCCTTGGTAAACTGCACCTACTTTTGCAGTTTCATCCATAGAACCACCACCATTTACACCATGACAGTGTGTACAATATTTAGTATATAATACTTTACCTTCTTCTAAAATCTGATCACTATTCGGTAAAGGATTTTTCATGATTCTAGATGCTAACTCTACACTATCTTTAGGTAGTCTATATGGAAGCATTCCATTTTCATCTCTAGGAACTGTATTTCCAACAGGTTCCCTCATCGTCATCCCGAAAGGATTATTAGGATTAGAGTTATAATACTCACCGTATTCATCCTCGTCAGATGATACCCAAGCTCCTTGCTCTTTATCCGTAATTTGAGTCAATGGCTCATATGAAACAGCATGATACATATTAGGTGCGTATTCCGTTCCAGGATTATCTTCACCTGGCTTACATGACACAACTAATACTGTAACTAAGCCGAAAAATAAGATTTGAAATATTTTATTTGTATTCATCATTTGATAATTCAACTTAAAATTTCTTTTCATTTATTTCCACAGCACCAGAATCTTTCAAGATAGTACTTAATTCGTCTGTTGTCTTTTTATTCTTAGCCAAATCAATAGCCATTACATGCTTATCATCTGTACTTCGAATATCATAAATTCTTGGTTTTCCGTATGGCTTAAGGTTGCTGATAACAAAGAAAGTAGCCACCATACCTAGAGCTGCTAATAACACCGTTACCTCAAAACCTACAGGTACAAATGATGGAATAGCAACATAATCTTTACCACCAATAATCATTGGCCAATCAATTCCCATCATGTATATCATCATTAGGAAAGCTAAGCAAGTACCTGTGATTCCAAACATAAATGCTGCTATGGAAATTCTGGAGCGCTTATAGCCCAATTCATCATCCAACCCATGTACTGGATAAGGAGTATAACATTCATGAATTTTTACATCGCTTCCACGGACTTTTTTGACTGCGCTTAAAAGCACTGATTCGTCATCAAAAATCCCTACGATAAAGTTTTTACCGCTTTCCATAATTATTTTTTGTTTTCGATTTCACCTGAACTAGATTTCAATACTGCCTTAACCTCTGCCATATTAATCACTGGGAAAAATTTAGCGAAAGAGAAGAACAGCGTAAAGAATAAACCAAAACTGAATAGGTAGATCCCCATATCATAAATAGTAGGGCTAAACATCGCCCAACTTGATGGAAGGTAATCTCTATGCAGAGAGGTTACAATAATTACAAATCTTTCGAACCACATTCCAATATTTACCACTATTGATAAAATGAAGGTAGCCCATAAACTTGTTCTAATTTTCTTGAACCAGAATAACTGAGGGGAAATCACATTACAAGTCATCATTGCCCAATATGCCCACCAATAAGGACCAGTTGCTCTGTTTAAGAAAGCATATTGTTCATATTGAACTCCAGAATACCATGCCATGAACAACTCAGTTATGTAGGCAACACCTACAATTGACCCGGTAATCATGATGATAATGTTCATCAATTCAATATGGTTAATAGTAATATAATCTTCTAGGTTATAAACTTTTCTTGTTACTAACATCAAGGTTAGTACCATTGCAAATCCTGAGAAAATTGCCCCAGCCACGAAATAAGGAGGGAAAATGGTAGTGTGCCATCCAGGAATTACAGAAGTTGCAAAGTCCATGGATACTATGGTGTGTACCGAAAGTACTAGAGGTGTAGCTAAACCGGCTAAAACCAATGAAACGGTTTCATATCGTTGCCATGTTTTTGCAGCTCCATCCCATCCGAAACTTAAAGCACCATATATAGCCTTTGAAATTTTATTAGTTGCTCTATCTCTGATTGTAGCAAAATCAGGAATTAAACCGATGTACCAGAATACTAAGGAAACGGTGAAGTAAGTAGATATCGCAAAGAAATCCCATAATAAAGGAGAATGGAAGTTAACCCATAATGATCCCCAAGTATTTGGAATTGGAACGAACCAATAGAAACTTAACCAAGGTCTTCCTGTGTGAATTAATGGGAATAACAAAGCACAGATAACGGCAAAAATCGTCATCGCTTCAGCCGCTCTGTTAATGGAAGTTCTCCATTTTTGACGGAACAAAAGCAATACTGCAGAAATCAAAGTTCCTGCGTGACCGATACCTACCCACCAAACGAAGTTGGTGATATCCCAAGCCCATCCTACGGTTTTATTTAAGCCCCACATACCGATACCATCCCAAAGGGTGATGGCTAAGGCATAGCCTCCGACAAATAGTGCTCCTAAAGAAATAGCCATAGCTGCCAACCATTTTGGATTTGGTTTGGCTTCTACATGCCTACAGATATCATGAGATACATCATGATAAGTTTTATTTCCTGTTACTAATACTTCTCTTACAGGTGAAGTGACTTCCATATTGCTACAGTTATTAAATTAAGCCTTAGTATTTACTTTATCTTTATTTCTGATTTTGGTCATATACCAAACGTTAGGTGCTACTCGCAGCTCTTCCAATACATGGTAAGCGCGTTCTTCATTCACCTCTTTAAGTGGTTCATCCGTTTTCTCTTTCAATTTCAAGTATTTTGAAATAGCTGAGTCTTGGTTATTCAAGTCTCCAAAGATAATCGCATCAGAAGGACAAGCTGAAGCACATGCAGTGTTAACATCTTTATCTTCCAATTTTCTCTTTTCTCTCTTCGCTTTCAATTTACCCGCCTGAATTCTTTGAACACACATAGAGCATTTTTCCATAACTCCACGAGAACGAACCGTTACATCCGGATTCAACACCATTTTACCTAGGTCATTATTCATGGCCATGTTTTTATCAAATTTGGTATTGTCATGGTATTTAAACCAGTTGAATCGTCTTACTTTATAAGGACAGTTGTTTGCACAATATCTTGTACCCACACATCTGTTATAAGTCATTTGGTTTAATCCTTCTGAACTATGAGTTGTAGCCGCAACCGGACAAACAGTTTCACAAGGTGCATTATTACAATGCTGACACATCATCGGTTGGAAAGTAACTTCAGGATTCTCAGCAGCTTTTTCCAAACCATTTGTATCATCTGGGGCTGCATCAGAGCTGTAATAACGGTCAATACGCATCCATTGCATATCTCTTCTCATCACTACTTCTTCTTTTCCTACAACTGGAATGTTATTTTCAGATTGACAAGCAATTGTACAAGCTGCACAGCCAGTACATGAGTTTAAGTCAATCGCTAATCCCCAATGATGGTTATTATATTTATGGCCATTCCAAAGCGTTAATTTAGATGGAGAAACCATTCCTTTGCTGGTGGCCACATGAGGTTGGAAATCTCTTTTCCAATCTTTCTTTTTATAATCACCTAATAAAGCCTCCTGAATTACAGTCTCACGTCCCATAAAAGTTTGGTGGGTTTGAGTCTGTGCCAATTGATAGCTTCCGGCAGTTCCATCAACACTAACACCTGATGTTAAAGCGTAAGCTTTAGTACCATTAAGTTGACCTAAGAAAGGATAAACATCAAATCCAACTCCATTTGCAACCTTACCAGCCATTTTTCTACCGTACCCTAAGGCTAAACCAATGGTTCCGTTAGCTTGTCCTGGCTGAACCAAAGCAGGAACTTCCATTGCTTGACCGTTGATGGTCAAGTTGATTAATGAAGTTTTACCTTCAAAGATTTTAATTCCTAGCTCATTTGCCATTTTTTGTGAGATAGTAGCGTAATTATCCCAAGTGGCTTTTGAAATTGGATCTGGTAATTCTTGTAACCATGGATTATTGGCGTGATAACCAGTTCCTATGGATACTTTTTGATAGAAAACTACTTCTAAACCATTGTTGTTTGGCTTATAGTTTTTATTAATTCTACTCGCGCTTGCAGATAAATCTACATCTTGAATGGATAAATCACTGATTTCTACCTTGTAAGTGAATACACCATTATGTAAAGTCTTATCCCAGAAAATATCGAATGTTGGTTCTTGACCACTAAATTGATTGTCTTCCCAATTCTTTCTAAGGAAATTATAATATTCTTGTTTATTACCTGTCCATGTTAAGAAGCTATCTTGAGCCTGACGAGTTTTGAACAGAGGAGAAATAGTTGGCTGAGTTAAACTCAACTGACCTTTCTTAGGCTCTGCATCATTCCATGATTCTAAGAAATGATGATCTGGCGCTACATATTTTACAACATCAGCCGTTTCATCTTTTCTATCAGAAGTAGAAACTGTTAAAGAAACTTTTCCTAAAGCTGCTTTTAACTCCTCTCCCATTCCTGAATCATAAACTGGATTAGCATTGTAGAAAATAACTGCCTTTACAACTCCTGCTTTAGCATCATTTACAAACTGAGCAAATGCAGCATCATCTCCTTTTCTAGCATTGGAATACTGATTCAAATCGATGGTAGTTCCATAGTTATTCAACATGGAGTTGATACCATTTACCAATAATTGAATATCACTATCATTTGATCCTGCAACCACTAAAGATTTGCCTTTATTAGAAACTAGATCTTTTGCAGCTTTGCTAATATTCGCTATCTCAACTTTATTAGTATTGACAGGAGAATTTCCAGTCATTTTAGCTACTTCATTATATAAAGCAGCAACTGCTAGCCCTTCTTGAGAAGCTTTAACTGGTGTTCTATAATCAGCATTAGAACCTGTTAATGAAAGGTTAGATTCAAATTGATAATGACGAGACATGTTTTTATTCTCGCTACTTACCTTTCTGGTTTTGCTGTATTGTTTTGTATGTTCAATTGGAGAAACCCAAGTTCCTAAGAAATCAGCACCGAAACTTACAATAGTGTTGGCTTTACTAAAATCATATGAAGGAACAGCTTTCACTCCAAACAATTTATCGTTAGCAGCTAACATACCGTGCTGAGAAGCAGCATCGTACAGTATATGCTCAGTGTTGCCATATTTATCAGCCATTTCCTGAATAGCTTTTAAAGTAGAAGGAGAATTGATTGTATTTGATACAATTCTTATCTGCCCTCCAGCATCACTTATAGCTTGAAGTTGTTCTGTAACTTCTTTATCGATTGTGCTCCAATCAGTATTTTTTCCTTCTTTTAAAGGACCTCTTAATCTTTCTTGATCATATAAAGAAAGAACTGATGCCTCAACCTGTGCATTCACACCACCTTGAGTAATAGCAGAGTTTTTATTTCCTTCTATCTTGATAGGTCTTCCTTCACGAGTCTTCACTACAATACTGGCATAATCACCACCTACAGAATAAGTAGAAGCATAATAGTTAGGAATACCTGGATCAACATCAACAGGCTTATTTAAATAAGGGATTGCTTTTCTAACTGGTGCTTCACAAGCAGCAAGGGATGCTGCAGCCACACCGAACCCCATCAATTTTAAGAAATCCCTTCTGGAAGTATTTCCATTGGACTCTTTATTCTCATTGATTGGTAAGTACTCAGGAAATTCCTTTTCTGCGTTTTTAACAAATGAGGGATCATTAGTTAATTGTTCAGTTCCTTTCCAATATGTTTTTTGATTACTCATATCTATGATTAATGAAGTCTTAAATATTTTTTATTAATAATGACACTTTGCACATTCCAAACCACCTATGTCTACTACTTTCAAGTCGCCACCATCATGCGCTTCAATTAACTGATCGTAATATGCATTACCTTTTGCATTTACTTTAGTCTCTCTGTGACAGTTAATACACCAGCCCATGGTTAATGTGCTCCATTGTTTCACAACAGCCATTTCCTCAATTGGTCCATGACAAGTTTGACATTCAATTTCACCAACATTTACGTGCTGAGAATGGTTAAAATAAGCCAAATCAGGTAGATTGTGCACTCTAACCCATTCAATAGGCTTTACATTATCCCCATATTCACCAGTTTCAGGGTCATAATCTATTGCTTTATAAATCTTTGCTATTTCCTTGGATTCAGTTTTGATTGCAGTATGACAATTCATACAAATATTTGCAGAAGGAATATTAGCGCTTTTAGAAATCATCACTCCAGTGTGGCAATATTGACATTCTATCTCATATTGCCCAGCATGAATCTCATGAGAGAATGCAATTGGTTGGGTTGGTTGATATCCTTGTTGAACACCAACTGTATAAAGACCGTCAAGTACTGTTTTTGCTACAACCGCTGTAAATATTAAAATCACAAAGAATAAGAAACCATTGCTTCTTACCAATTGGTTAAGATTCAATTTTTGGTTTACAAATTCTCTATCTCTTTCATCAATATCTTCCTTTTGATTGATAAATTTAGTTAAAACCGTTACGATCAATACTAAAACTATCAAAATCAAGATAAGAACTACTACAAATCCAACTATTATCAAAGTTAAGTATTCAGAAGGAATACCACTACCTCCACCTGTTCCAGATTCAGCAGATTCTCCACCAGCATCAGCAGTTGCTTCTTGTGGTGGGTTTTCAGTTTGATCCTTAATATAACCTAATATATTTTTGATTTCGTCATCAGCGAAGTAATCAAAGTTCGGCATTACTGCCTTTCCGTATTCATTGTAAAGATTAACTGCATATTCATCTCCACTTTGGATTACTTTTTGAGAATTTTTAATAAAACTCAATAACCACGGCAACTCTCTTCTTTCGTAAACGTTTTTGAGAGCAGGTCCAACCATTTTATTTTGAACCTGGTGACAGACAGCACAATTATTTTTAAATAGTTTTTCACCATCCGCAAGTGCTTCTTCACTGGTAGGCAATTCGCCATCTTGCGCAAAAGCATTGTTAGGTAAGGATAAAAAACTCACTAATAGGAATGCTATAAAAGATAAGCGAGTAATATACGTTTTCAAGGACATATTTATTTGTTCATTTAGCATCTGGGAACACCAATTATTAATTGGATACAAATCTACTGCCCAAAGCCATTATTTCAAATACATTTCGTGTACAAATTTGTCATTTCTGTTATTTAAATCACAAAAAAGGCTTTAATCAACTGATTTATAGGTTTTTAAAGTATTTCCAATAGTTAAAACATTACTAATTTAGAAAAATTATAAATAGAGTGACATCGGAACTTTCATTTATTTAGGTGAAATTAACGGAATAATGCAATGAAATCACTGCTAAGTGTTGAAAAAAGCCCCATCCTCATTCCTTCCGCCAAAAGGAAAGGAGATTGAGAAATTGAGTCCTTTTTATTATACATGGTACCACCTGGGAAATATTTAAATATATTAAACAATATTTGAGAGCCATATTAACTCCTTTAAAAGTGGGACTAGTAGGTCCTCACAAGGTAGTTTTCACATTTTATTCAACATAATACGCTCTTAGTAGTATAATAATAAAGACTATAAAACTAAAATTCATATGAGAAAATTAACTTTTAGAAACGGAGATGTTTTACCTGCTTTAGGACTGGGAACTTGGAAATCGGAGCCTGGAGAGGTTTATGAAGCAGTACTGGAAGCTATTAAAGTAGGTTATCGCCATATAGATTGCGCCTATATTTATGGAAATGAAAAAGAAATCGGTGATGCATTGCAAATAGCTTTTAAGGATGGGCTGTGTACTCGAAAGGAAATATTCATTACTTCTAAACTGTGGAATAATGCTCACTTGCCTGAGGATGTAGAGCCTGCCCTTAAGCAAACTTTAAAAGACTTACAGTTAGACTACTTAGATCTTTATTTGATGCATTGGCCGGTTGCTCAAAAGCCTGAATCGCAGTTCCCGGAATCTAGTGATGATTTTTTAGGACAAGACTACGCTCCTATCCAAAAAACATGGAAAGCTATGGAAAAATTGGTGGATGCAGGGCTTACTAAACACATAGGCGTTGCAAATTTCAATATCACTAATCTGGAAAAACTGAGAGAGATTGCCACTATCAAACCTGAAATGAACCAAGTGGAATTACATCCAAAATTAGTTCAAGAGGATTTGGTGCAATTCTGCAAGAAGCATGATATTTTAGTGACGGCCTATTCTCCACTTGGCTCAAAAGATAGAGCCAGCCAAATGAAAAAGGATGACGAACCCGATTTATTTGAATTGGATGTTATTAAAAAATTAGCGGATAAATTCAGCAAAACCCCAGCGCAGATTTTAATTTCTTATGGGTTGAACCGCGGAATTTCGGTTATTCCTAAATCAACTAATGCTGGAAGAATAAAGCAAAACCTAGAAGCAGATAAGATAGATTTAAGCAGAGATGAGGTAGAAGCTATCGCCAAAGAGGATGAGAATTATCGTTTTGTAGATGGAAGCTTTTGGACTCAGGAAGGTTCGCCATATACTATGGATGATCTTTGGGGAAAATAATTAGGAATTACGAATGGATTAATCAGGAATTAAAAACAGCCAACTGAAGTGGATTTCGTTGGCTGTTTTGGTTTATATAGATAAGATAATTCTAATCCTTTAAGTATACCGCAAAAGGGAAATCTCTTTCGTAGTCATTATAAATACCACCTATGCCATAAGCTTGGCCATCCGCATATTGCCCTGGAATCACTTGATAACATGTGATACCGGTATATACAAATTCCATTACATATTTGGTGTTAGGCGACAGGTATAAGCTATCAGAAAATTTAAATTCACTGGTCGGGAAAACATCTCTATAATCATCAGTCTGATTCAAATGATAATCAAAATTTATAATATTCCCTTCTCCAATGGAAGTGGTAAGAATTTCACCAGTAAGCCCGTGATTCTCTTCTGTTTCTTTGTCATTTATATATGCTCTGAGGATGATTTTAGCTGTTGCAATTCCTCTTGCAAGCTCTTCTCCTGAAACTCCGCCAAGTGCATAGGTCTGTATTTTACTTATATACCCCCCCTTATCTCCAGTAGTAAAACTCTGTCCAATGCCAGTATCTACTCCAACATTGCCCAAATCTCCGTAAAGTGCTGAAATAGCTAAAAATTCATTTCCAGAATCAATAAAAGTCAATTCAATATTCAGTGGTGTTGAGGAATAGAATTCTAAACTATCTTTTGGGAAAGAGTACTCAAAAGTACGGTAACCTTCTTTTTCAATCTTTAAATGATAAGAATCATAGCCGTCTTTAATGGCCACATGATTATTGATGATAGCTTGAAGATCTTGAGTAAATTCATAATTCTCATTAGAAATAGTCAATTGTGCTTCTAAAAAATCCGTAGAATTTCCTTTTTCCGTTACGGATAGTAAAAAATCAAACAGATCTATTTCAGATAAACTGAAACCTAAATAGCCAAAATCTTCCAGATTAAGATATGCACTTGAAATCACTTCCACAGCAATGAAGGTTGAATCAGTTGCCCCTACTCCAAAAGCAATTGCCAATGGATTGGTAACATTTTGAGCCTGCTCAGAGCCAGCAATGGGTGCTATGTGCGTAATATTATTTTCTCCATCCAATACCAAAAATTCTGTCAATTGATATTGGCCTGTGGTTAAGGAAATTTTCCCACTTATGAATTCACCATTTAAATTATACAGATCAATTTTCTCCAATGTATAATCAGTTGCAGCCCCATCTATAGTTTGGATGGTTACTAAAATTGATTCCGCATTTTCAAGTTGGGATTGTATTGATCTCTCTGTACTATTGGAACTTGAATTCATACTAAAACTTATTTCATGCGCTTTGGGGGTTAAATCATCTGTTCCGCATGAGGCTAACAGAGAGGCGAACAACAGGACAAGTCCGGTAAATTTATATTGCATATAGCAAAGTTTATAGTAATAACTATATCTTTTCACTTTATAAGACATAATTATACTACAACAATACCTTTATATATTGAATTAAACTAAAGGTTAGATTAATTAATTGGGCTTTAAAAAAATAAACTCGATGAAAGAAGGATTTATAGGTACCAAAATATTGGACAGTAGGTATTTAAAAGGTCAATTTGAATAGAAAAATGAACAGCCGATACACTTAAATTCATTGGCTGTTCATTTTAATTATAAAATCAAATATTGCATTAGCTTCTATTTTCAGGTAGTAGCGTATATTCCGGGAAATTTCCGTGAAGCTTCTTATCATCATCCGATTTTGTCACTGCCTCCACAAGATATTTTCCACCTACAAAACACCCTTTCCAAGATTCTCCTATTCCTCCGAAAGTAGCTTCATTATCCCCTCTAGATTTCATTTTATTGATACCTACTTTGTAGGCTCTCAATTGTGAGGCTATTTCTTTTGCTTCTTGTGCATCATCACAAGCAATTGAACTTACCAAAGCTCCATTGGAAACATTCATTTCATTGATTAATTCATTTTTGTGATCTACTAATATGATGCTATCCAAAGGACCAAAAGGCTCATGATCATAAAGCTCAGCATTTTTGGTCAAGCTTAGCAGGGCCGCTGGTGCATAATAAGCTGAAGTATCTTGATTAGGTAAAAACAATTCATCTTTTAATTCCCCTTGATAGATAGAAACAGCTCCCTTACCAATGGCATCATTATACATCACATCTAATTCATTTACTTTATTGGAATTGATTAATGGACCAAAATCATAATCAGGTAATTCGGATTCCCCTTCTTCTACCAGTAGAGGATGTCCATAAGTTAAAGATTTCAGTGCAGGTAAATACATTTCGAGGAATTTAGGAAAAAGGCTTCTTTGCACGACAAATCGCACATAAGCCGTACATCTTTGCTTACCGTATTTAAAACCTGACTTAATTTGCTTGGCTAAATTCTCCCAATCAGAGAATTCCCAAACTCCATAGGTATTGATACCTTCCATTTCCAGCATATATCGTTTGTCTATATTATATAGAGAACTGGCAATAGATCTACCATTACTTTTTCCGCCCACATAAGATAAGCAATCTACTGCTTCATGGGTTACTAAAGCTTCACTCAAGATTCGCCCTGAACCGCTGATTAAAGAAACGGGGAGTCCTTCTCTTTTGGCCAGCGCAAAACAAACAGTCAATGCCCAAAGGCCACCGTCTGATGGGGTTTTTGCTATAACAGAATTGCCTGCCAGCACTTGCACCAAACACGCATGGACCAAAACGGAAAGCGGATAATTCCAAGATGCGATATTGGAAATAACCCCAAGTGGTTCTCTTTTATCCAACATTTCCTCAATGTTGTCCAAATACCATCTCACTCCATCTATACACCTCTGTACTCCATCCAATGCTTGAGGATAAGGTTTTCCAATTTCCCAAACTAGAACCAAAGCCAAAAGTTCTTTCTGCTGATCAATGGCATCAATGGTTTTAGTTACCATTTCCTTTCGCTTTTCCAATGAAACCTTCTTCCAATCTTTAAATTCATGAGCACAGTACTCTACCGCTTCTTTTCCATCCTGACTTTTCATCATAGGATAGAAACCCAAGTGGGTACCATCTAAACAGGAATTAAATGGTTTTAAATTCATTTGATTATTCCACTCGCCTTTGATGAGGTTCATCACATTACCCTCTTCATTAAAAGCTTCAGGAATTAATTTTTTGAGTTGCTCGAGTAGCACCGACCACTCCGCTTTAGGTAAAATTTGCTTTGCCATAGTTTGATTTTTCTCATCAACCTTTCGTGAGAAAAATATGTTTTGACAAATATTAAATTGAGAATCAAAGGTTTAGATTAATTAAAATAGCTGACAAAAAATTTAAGCAAATTAAATAGAGCCTATTAGGCAATTACACGAGAATCATATGTATAATTTAATCTTAGAATCCATATAACTATCGAATTTTAAGAAAAAGTAAAGCTGTAGAATAGGCATCACCTAAAGCAGTATGTCTTTCTACAGCTTCGATATTATATCGCTTCAACAATGCATCTAAAGAATAATTTTCAGAGACTATTTTGGTTGATGGATTATCTTTTTTATCGTTTTTAATAGCTAGTTCCGCGGTATCAATCACTTTATTGACCAATCGGACTCCAGGGAAAACTTCTGATAAATATCTATTGATCAAGCTTAAATCATGTTGGGCATGATGAGCCACTAAAACCGAATTACCGATAAATTTTAAGAATTCAAGCAGGGCTTCTTTTAGCTCTTTTCTTTCTTCTTTTCCACTCGTCATAATTTCATGGATATGTACATTGCCCTTCACTCCTGATTTCCCTGTATCAATAAAACAATTGAAAATATCTTTCATGGAAATGCTATTGTCTCTGATTTTTAGGGCTCCAATGGAAAGCAATTGTGCAGTTGACACTGATAGAGAGGAAGATTCCGTATCAAAAATGATAAAATGGGGATCTGTCTGCTCTTTAGACTTATTTAAAGCGAAATAATTAGCGATCTCCTCGGGATATTCTGTTTTCTCTTTATTTCTCCAAAAGTTAAATATCATTGCTTAGGAAAAGTAGTTGAGTTGAAATCTTAGTTCAATCATTTGTTGAAGATCAAATATGGGTTCAAAAGAGTTTCTTAAAATCTGCCTGTCAAATTTTGAAATTTCTTTAATAGGTATAAATCGTCCAGTATCATTATTTCTAATTCCTTCGGAAGCCCTGAAATGCATCAGAAATTCATAAGCTTGCACTGCTTGTAAATAGAGCTCTCTTCTTGATTTGTCTTGCTCAGCTAAAAAACGATATCTTTCAATAGTATTTTTCAATGAGATATTACCTACTTCCAGACATAATATGCGTGCAATATCAGTTAACGGCATCATAGCGCGGGCTTTCAAATCAAATTCTTCCTTATGGGAACCAGATCTTTCAACAATTATATTTTTAAAAAAGCTAAGGGGTGGCGGATTTTTGGTTGCATTTTTTGCTAAAAAGTTCAGGAAGATTTTATTGGTTTGTATTTCATTTTTCAGAAAATTATTGAGCTTTTCAACCAAGCCTTTATCCCCGTAAATAAATCTATAGTCAAAGAAAATAGTTGACATTAAGAGCGCTTCTTTTTCAGGTGTGTGAATCCAACCTCCAAAGCGATCTTGCCATTCAGATATGCTCAAACACCAATCAGGATTTCCAGCCATCATATTGGCAGGGCAATATTCAAAACCTGCTTTGTAAAGGATTTCATTTACTTTTCTGCCCAATTGAATGAAATATTCACGAGTATAATTTAATTGTGCGGCATTTACATTTCCAAATATGATGGCATTATCCTGGTCTGTGCGCAATAGTTGTTCTTCTCTTCCTTCGCTACCCAATGAAAGCCAGGCAAAAGAGACATCGGGTTTGAAATATTTTTCTTCATCCAATGCATCAATGGAGAATTCAATAGCTTTTTTGATGAGCGAATCATTAATAGTGGTAATGAGTTGCGAAATTATGGAGGTTTTAATGTTTTGCTCCAAGTAATACCCCAGAAATTGATCTACCTTATTTCTATACATACACAATTTCTCTACATTTTCAGCAGATTCTATGTTGTAGAGGATGGAAAAAGGATTGAATTGTAAATGTGAAAATAAAGTTTGCTGACTGAAAACACCCATCATATCATCTCCTTTCATGATCAGCAAATGTTTAATTTTATGCTTCAGCATAGTAATCAGATATTCAGCCAGTGGAAGACCTATTGGTTTAGAAATTAGGTTTGTGGACATGATTTTAGAAACCGGTTCTTCAATAGAATAAGTGCCACCCGCGACTTTTGACCTAAAATCTGTATCGGTGACAATCCCAATTGGTTTTCCTTTTTCATCGGAAACTATAAAAGCATCAGAAGCCTCACCTGTCATCCTTAGTGCAGCCGTTTTTATGGAAGTCTTAGAAGCTACTTTTAAAATTGGCTCATTTAACTCTTCTAATGGTCTTTGCCAGCTTAGAAAATCAGAAAACTTATTGCTTTGATTTTGGTGATATATAGAATTTGGACCATTAGGTTTTTGTCCAGAGGCAAGCCCAGATGCGAAAAACAAGCTTACATTATTGTTTGATTCTAAAATTGGCTTAAATACAGATAGAGGAAAAGCATAAACCAGCGACTCTTCCTGACAGTAGGCTTCAAAAACATAAGGATTTCCAGTGAGCATAGCCCGAACTCCAAATAGTTCGCCTTCATCACAAATGTCAACCAATTTTTTTTCGGAGCCATTTGTTTCACGTAATAGCACTTGACCTTCTTTCAAAAAATAAATGAATGCTCTGGCTTTTTCTTTTTGTTTAAATACCGTTTCCCCTTCTTTAAAATAGAGCACTTCAGCCTCCTCGCTTAAGCGTATTACCTCCTCAGTCTCCAGTTTGTCAAAGGGAGGAAACTTGATGATAAAATCAGCTATTTTAGAAGATATGATATTAGGCATCTGTTTTAAATAAGGGTATAAGATAGGTTAAAATCATGCACTAGTATCAGCGCAAATTTTAACCTACCAACTTTTATTTCTTTCCTTCAATAATGGATTCCACCACTTCTGGATTCAATAAAGTGGAAGTATCTCCCAAATTACTGGTATCTCCTTCCGCAATTTTTCGAAGTATCCTTCTCATGATCTTACCAGACCTTGTTTTAGGCAAGCCCTGTGTAAACTGAATTTTATCCAGTTTTGCAATCGGCCCTATTTGATCCGTTATCAATTGATTAATTTCCTTCCTCAAGTTATCATGGATTCTACCTTCACCGGAATCTTTCAGGGTTATATATCCATATAATGCATTGCCTTTAATTTCATGCGGGAATCCTACAATGGCACTTTCAGCTACTGCTGGGTGCTCATTAATGGTGTCTTCAATCGGAGCAGTTCCTAAATTATGACCCGATACAATAATGACATCATCCACACGGCCTGTAATTCTATAATAGCCAACCTCATCTCTTAGCGCGCCATCACCTGTGAAATACATGTTTTCATAAGCTGAAAAATAAGTGTCTTTGTATCGCTGATGATTACCCCAGATCGTTCTCGCCATACTTGGCCATGGAAACTTGATGCATAAATTTCCATTTGCGTGTATGCCTGTTAATTCATTTCCTTCGGCATCCATTAAAGCAGGTTGAATTCCAATAAAAGGAAGTGTGGCATAGGTTGGTTTCGTTGGTGTACAGAAGGCTAATGGGGTAATCATAATCCCACCAGTTTCCGTTTGCCACCAAGTATCCACAATAGGCGCTTTCTTTTTGCCTACATTATCATCATACCAGTGCCATGCTTCCTCATTAATCGGTTCACCTACTGTGCCTAAAACCTTTAAAGACGATAAATCATGTTTCTCTAAATGCGAAACTCCTTCTTTAGCTAAAGCTCTAATGGCAGTAGGTGCTGTATAAAATTGATTGACTTTATGTTTCTCTACAATTTCCCAGAAGCGACTAAAATTAGGGTAGTTTGGCACTCCTTCAAACATCACGGTGGTGGCACCGTTGCAAAGCGGTCCATACACTATATAGCTGTGGCCTGTAATCCACCCAATATCAGCGGTACACCAATAAACATCTGGTTCGCGGTATTGAAAGACATTTTTAAAAGTATAAGCAGTATAGACCATATAACCTGCAGTGGAATGCACCATACCTTTTGGAGTGCCCGTAGAACCTGAAGTATAAAGAATGAATAAAGGATCCTCAGCATCCATAATTTCTGGTTGGCAATCAGATGAGGCTTTCTCTAATAAGGGTTCTAACCACTGGTCGCGCTCTTGCACCATATTAATTTCAGAGTTAATCCTTTTGGCTACAAGTACGGTCTCTACTCCTGCACAATTTTCTAGTGCATCATCTACTATACTTTTCAGATCAAGCGTTTTTGCACCTCTATATGAACCATCACTTGTAATGACCATTTTACAATCACAATCATTGATTCTTGTTGCTAGTGCATTAGCAGAAAAACCAGCAAATACTACTGAATGGATGGCTCCAATTCTGGCACATGCTAAAACTGATACGGCTAGTTCAGGGATCATCGGTAAGTAAATGCAAACCCTATCGCCTTTTTTTATGCCATTATCTTTCAAAACATTAGCGAATTTGCAAACTCTTTTGTGCAGTTCTTTGTAGCTAATATGCAATGCTTCCTCGTCAGGATTATTCGGTTCAAAAATGATGGCTGTTTTATCACCTCTGGTAAATAAATGGCGGTCGATACAATTTTCAGTGATATTTAGTTTTGCTCCTTCAAACCACTTTACCTCAGGCTTGGAAAAATCCCAGCTTAAGACATTGTCCCATTTTTTGCGCCACATGAAATGCTCTTCTGCAATCTCTTCCCAAAAAGCGCTGGGGTTGCGGACTGATTTTCTATAAACCTGATAGTATTCTTCTAAATGTTTGATGTGGTAGTTACTCATAATTGATATCTTTTATGCTTTGATTAAACTATTTTTTGTTATCTATGAAGGTGAAAAACCACCTTCTTTACTTATTTATAAATTCCTATTCTTTCTTTTTCGTAAACTGCTTTAATTTCCGCAATAATCTCAGTGTCGTCAATGGTGGAGGGCACATTATATTGCTGTTCGTCCGCTATATTCCTGAGCAATTTTCTAAGGATTTTGCCACTCCTAGTTTTAGGTAATCGCTTTACAGCAAGTACATCTTTAAATGAAGCTACTGCTCCAATTTCTTTTCTCACCATTTCGGTAATTTCTGATCTGATTAGCTTTTCTTCTAGTTTATTTTCTGTTTTCAACACGATCAGGCCAAGTGGTTTTTGCCCTTTCAATTCACAATTTATTCCAAAAACAGCACATTCGGCTACAGATGGATGAGAAGAAACGATTTCTTCCATTTCTGCGGTGGACATTCTATGCCCTGCCACATTGATAACATCATCCACCCTACCTGTAATAAAAATGTAGCCATCTTCATCTTTATATCCACCATCTCCTGAGAAATAATAGCCGGGAAAGCGATCTAAATAACCTGATTTAAAGCGCTTTGGGTTGCCCCAAAGATTGGTTAGAGTACCTGGAGGCAATGGAAGCTTAACTGCGACATAGCCTTCCGTGTCAGCTAGCACCTCTTCTCCTTCCTCATTTAAAATTTTAATATCATAACCACAGACTGCTAAGGAGGCCGAACCCGGTTTAACCTTTCTCAGTCCTAAACCGACCATATTGGCAATCATGGGCCAGCCACTTTCAGTCTGCCACCAATGATCAATAACCGGTACCTTCAAATGCTCTTTGGTCCATGTCAAAGTAGCTAAATCGCATCTTTCCCCAGCTAGAAATTGATATCTCAGAGATTCCATATTAAATTTCTTAATGAATTCACCATGAGGATCTTCTTTCTTGATTGCCCTTATTGCAGTAGGGGCTGTAAACATTACATTCACTTTATGCTCACTTATCACCCTCCAAAAAGTGGAAGCATCAGGTGTTTTTATAGGCTTTCCTTCAAATAAAATAGTAGTATTGCGATTTAATAAGGGTCCATACACGATATAACTATGACCTACTACCCAGCCGACATCGCTGGCGGCCCAGAAAACCTCACCTTCATCAACGCCATAAATGTATTTCATGGAAAATTTTAAAGCCGTAGCATAGCCGCCCGTATCTCTAATAATTCCTTTGGGAGTACCGGTGGTGCCTGAAGTATATAAAATATAAGAAGGATGAGTAGAGGGTAAAGGTATAGCTTCTACAGAATCTGCGTTTTCAACAAGCGATTTGTAATCTATATCGTAGCTTTTTGGTGATTCTATTGGATATTCATTTCGATTGAAAACAACTACATGTTCAGGTTTATCTTGCACTTTCTCGATGGCTTCATCAACAAAAGGCTTGTAAGGAATTATTTTATCAATTTCTATTCCATTTGAAGCAGTGATGATAGCCTTTGCCTTGCAATCAGTAATTCTGATGGCTAACTCATGAGGTGCAAATCCCCCAAAAACCACCGAATGAATTACGCCTATTCTCACACAAGCCAACATAGCATAAATAGCTTGTGGAATCATGGGCATATAAATAATGCAAGTATCACCTTTTTTCAAGCCCAATTCCTGTAGTCCCCCTGCGAGTTTGGATACTTCTTGATGCAATTGGTTAAAAGTTATATGCTCCTTTTTATCCGTTACTGGCGAATCATAAATAAGTGCCACTTCTTCTCCATAGCCATCATTTATATGTTTATCAATACATAAATAGCTCAAATTGAGTTTACCATCCTCAAACCATTGCGCATAATCATGCTCATCCTTACTGATAATGGTTTTGGGTGATTTATACCAATCTACTTGATTCGCCTGCTCTTTCCAGAATTCCTCAGGATGATGGATACTTTCGTTATAAAATTCTTCGTACTTCATAAATTCATTGTTTTGGAATTAATAAACCGAAACCACTTGCATGAGCGCTTATGAGCATATTTATAAAATCCCATTTACTTTTTTCACTAACTCTTTGGTTGAGAAAGGCTTTGTTAAATACAAATCAGCTCCCGCGGCAAGCCCTTTCTGTATATCTTCATCTTTCGACTTTGCAGTCAGAAATATCACTTTGATATGGGCGGTATTTTCATTTCCTTTCACAAACTCGCATACTTCAAATCCATCCACTTCAGGCATCATGATATCAAGGATTAATGCCGCTGGTGATTCCTTCTTCACTATTTCAATGGCTTCTTTGCCATCACGGGCAATAAAAATTTCATAGCCTTCCTTTTTCATTAGAAATTCAAGGGACATTAAAATTCCCGGTTCATCATCAACTATTAAAATCTTTTTCATCTTAATAAATTCTTAGCTTATTATATTTTCATTTATTTTAGCGGGCAGAGTGAAGATAAATTTCGATCCATTCTTGCCATCACTTTCTACCCAGATTTCCCCATCGTGATACTCAATTATTTTCTTGCAAATGCTCAAACCCAATCCGCTTCCTACAGGTTTTTTTCTTGTTTGATCAGGCACTTGATAAAACACATCAAAAATTGAATTTTGAATTTCCTCTCCAACTCCTTTTCCATTGTCAATTACTTCCACTACAAAATTTTCGTCTTGTTGACTACTGATTATTTCTATTTTACCATTATTAGGATCACAGAATTTGATGGCATTTGAAATCAAATTCAGTAAAACCTGAATGATTCGGTCTTTATTTGCATAGATATAATGACTGCTTTCTTCCAGTTGGGTAGTTAATGCTATATTTTTTTGTGAAATGACTGTTTGCACGGATTGCACGGCTTCAAGAATGAGTTCATTGATTTCTAGATATTCTAATTGGAATTCTTGCTTGCCACTATTAAATTTTTCCAGATCTAATACCTGAGAAATAAGCCTGTCCATTCTTTCAGTCTCTTTAATAATGATATTTAGAAATTCCTGTTTCTCCTCTAAAGAGATATCGTTATGATCATGTAAAATCTCTGAAAACGCCCGGATAGAGGTAATAGGAGTTCTCATTTCGTGGGTGATAGTGCTGATGAATTCATCTTTCGTATGATCCATTTTGATCAGCTTCTCATTAGTATTAAATAATTTCTTAGTCACCCTTTGTAGAGCTTCTGATTTTTCTTTCAGCTGCTTATTGACTATGGCAATTTGCTGGGTTTCCTTTAATATATCCAACACTTCTTTGGTAGATATTTCTTCTTCCTTCAAGGTGGTGCTAATTAAAAGTCGGGCGGAGGAGGATCCTATCAAGCCTGCCAAAGTTCTTTCTGCCGAATTTACCAATTTAGCATCTGCTCTATCTTCCTGATTAAGCTTAACATTATATTTCAGTTCATACTCTTTCAAGACTTCCTTAGATTTTTTTGCACCCATAAAATGCTTCAGCAGTTTTTCAATATCCTGAACATAAGCAGTTCCTTTCCAGATCATAGTGGATTCAAACGCTTTTGAATATTGAAGTACATCCACAAAAACTTCCGCATGATTTCGTTCTTTAGAACTTTGTTTAAAGCTAAAAGACATCAAAATGTATAGCGTAGTATTGAGAAATAAACTCCAAAAAAGTGCGGCTGGAATTCTGTTCATAGGTAAACCAAAAGCTTTGCCATCAGATAAAGGAATTAAATCAAATAGTTTATCATTTTGGATGATGAAAGAAGTAAATTCAGTCTGTTCGATAGTGGGCAATACCAAGAATAGAAACCAAATAGTGAATCCCGCAATCAATCCGCTTATGGCGCCTTTTTTATTCCCTTCTTTCCAGAATATACCTCCAATAACTGCAGGCGCAAATTGAGCCACTGCCACAAATGAAATCAAACCGACCGGAACAATCGAAAAGCGAAAACTTATGAAATGGTAAAATGCATAACTTAGTAAGAGTACCAAAAGGATGCTCGCTCTTCTGATATTCAATAAAAACCTGCTTAAACTTCCTTTATAATATTTAATAAACTGTTTGTTGCTCACCAAATAAGGGAAAATCAGATTATTACTAATCATAATACTCAAGGCAATGGTAGAAACGATGACCATACTTGTGCCCGCAGCAAAACCACCTAAATAAACTAAAATAGCTAAGAAATCTTGTGATAGTAAAATAGGAATGGCTAGCACGTAAGTATCTGACAAGATCTCAGCCTGCCCTGCAAACATTATTTTTCCAGCGAAGGCGATCGGGATGACAAAAATATTAATAATCAATAGATATAAAGGGAAAAGCCAAATAGCTTTATCCAGATGCTTTTCATTAGTGTTTTCTTTGATAGAAACATGGAATTGTCTTGGTAAAAACATAAAAGCCATCATCGATAGCATATTTAACCAAAACCATTCTGAATAGCCCCCATTAAAATCTAAAGTAGTCAGTTTGCTCAAAGAAGGATCATTAGCTACCTGTGAGAAAACATCACCAAAGCCATCAAAAACCACAAAAGTGATAAAGAAACCAATGATTAGGAAAGCTACTAATTTGAAAATGGATTCAAAAGCAATGGCCGTTACCATGCCTTCTTGTTTTACTGTGGCATCTATATTTCGCGTACCAAACAGAATGGTAAAAAATGCTAGACCAATCGTGATATATAAGGTGTAATCATTTAAAATAAAACTGGAAATTGCCGTTTCGGATTGGCTTGTAAAGTCTGAATCATACAGCATTTGAAAGCTGGAAGATATGGCCTTCAGTTGAATGGATATATATGGAATAATTCCCAATACACAGAAAATAGCCACCAGACTACCCAAAGAAACGGATTTCCCATAGCGTGTAGAGATGAGATCAGCAATGGTCGTGATGCTGTAGATTTTACTAATTCTAATGATTTTCTTGAAAATATACCACCATATAGGTGCCAGAAGTGTTGGTCCAATATAAGTAGCAAGAAAATTTAGTCCTGAATCTGCTGCATTTCCAACTGATCCGTAATAAGTCCAGGCTGTGCAGTAAACCGCTAAACTTAATGCATAGATATAAGGATTTTTTAATAAGCTTTTTCCCTTTTTCGCTCTATACTCACCAAAATAAGCTAGCAAAAATAGCAAAGCAAGGTAACCGATTGATATCAATATGATGAGCCAGTTGCTAATCATTCCTTATCTCTATTACTATTTTTTCTCATAAACAGAAAGAGTACCACAATGAACAAAAGCCATGCAGTAAACAAAAACAGATACAAAACAGGCATCCCTAAATAACTTTGGAAAGTATTGAAAACAGCAATAAAGGGGAAATTGAATACTAAAATAAATAGTATACTAATGAATGCTAACCGCTTTGCTGTTTCTTTTAATGGCATGATTCTACTAATTTAAATAAAGAGAACTGCTAAGCATAACAGTTCTCTCTATTAATTAAAAACTAATCAATGGGCATTAGTTGCTGCACCAGCTCCTCTTGGAAATCTAATGTCATCCACAATATCCATTACATGCTGTGGAGGAGGTGGAGTCAAGGAGCTAACAACCAATGAAACTATGAAATTGACTACCATACCAACAGTCCCAAAACCTTCAGGGGAAATTCCAAACCATAAATCATCTGCTGTAGTCTCACCAAAGGCATTGAATTTAAAGGTTATCATATAAAATAAGGTGATTGATAGCCCTGATATCATACCTGCTATGGCGCCATATTTATTCATTCTTTGATAAAAAATGCCTAAAATAATAGCGGGGAAGAATGAAGCAGCAGCAAGTCCAAAAGCAAGCGCCACCACGGCAGCTACAAATCCAGGAGGGTTAATACCAAAATAACCAGCTACTACTACAGCTACGATAGCCGCTCCTCTAGCAATCCATAATTCTGCTTTATCGGAAATATCCGGAGCGATCTGTTTTTTCACTAAATCATGAGAAACGGAAGTTGAAATCACGAGGAGCAAACCTGCTGCTGTGGATAGCGCTGCGGCCAGACCACCTGCAGCCATAAGACCTACCACCCAATTAGGCAAATCAGCAATTTCCGGATTAGCCAATACCATGATATCATTGTCGATTGTCAACTCGTTTTTTTCTTCGTCTGCCAAGTATTGAACTTTTCCATCTTCATTTTTATCTTCAAAAATTAGAAGCTTTGTTTGTTCCCAATTGCTAAACCATTGGGGCAAACTGGAATACTCTTTATTGCTGACTGTTTGAATCAAGTTTGTGCGAGCAAAAGCGGCAACTGCAGGAGCAGAGGTATATAAAATGGCAATAAAAATCAAAGCATATCCTGCAGAAAGGCGTGCATCTTTCACTCTAGGTACTGTAAAGAAACGTACAATTACATGTGGCAATCCCGAAGTACCCACCATTAAAGCAGCCGTAATAAAGAAAACATCTATCATGGATTTTGAACCGCTGGTGTACTCAGCAAAACCTAATTCTACGTGTAAACCATTCAATTTGTCCAGTAAATACGTTTCACTTCCAGTCATTTTAGATCCAAAACCTAACATTGGGATGGGATTTCCTGTAAGTTGAATGGAAATAAAAATGGCTGGGACCATGAAAGCGAAAATCAGAATTACATATTGTGCCACTTGCGTGTAGGTAATTCCTTTCATACCTCCTAAAACAGCATAAAAGAATACTATTGCCATTCCAATGTAAACACCAGTGTCAATATCCACTTCCAGATAGCGACTGAATACTACTCCCACGCCTCTCATCTGTCCTGCCACATAAGTGAAAGATATAAAAAGCGCACAGATTACAGCCACAGTTCTAGCTGTATTGGAATAGTAACGATCTCCGATAAAATCAGGCACCGTAAACTTCCCGAACTTCCTAAGGTAAGGCGCCAAGAGTAATGCTAAAAGTACATAACCACCTGTCCAGCCCATTAAAAAGACTGCTCCATCATAACCTGCGAATGAAATAATACCGGCCATTGAAATAAAGGAAGCTGCAGACATCCAATCTGCCGCTGTGGCCATTCCATTAGCTAAAGGAGAAACTCCCCCACCTGCAACGTAAAACTCTTTAGTTGATCCGGCTCTCGACCAGACTGCAATTCCTATGTAGATAGCAAAAGTCACTCCTACTAATAAATATATCCAAATTTGTTGATCCATGTTTTCTAAAATTTAAAGGTGTAAATATTACTTTTCATCCACATCAAATTCCTTATCCAGCTTGTTCATTAGTCGGACATAGACGAATATGAGGACCACAAAAACATAGATGGATCCCTGTTGTGCGAACCAGAAACCGAGTGGAAAACCACCTATCTTAATAGTATTCAATGGTTCTACTAGTAGAATCCCAAAGCCATAGGATACTGTGAACCAAATGGTCAGGAGGATGAGCAAATACCGGAGATTTCGCTTCCAGTAAGCTTTCATGCTTGCTTTGTTATCTTTCATAATGATTAGGTTTTATAAAAATATGTGAAGTTGTAATCTTAATTGTTGCACCCCATTAGGGTTACCATTTGCATCCAATCCACCTTCTAGCGGATTATTAGAAATTGTGTGATATTCAAGGGTTATTTTTGCGTTGTGACCATTGACAAAATAATTAACCCCTGCATCAAAGGCATTTAAGTTATTATTATAGGCTTCATAATTCCCGGATTGAAAAGCCACATAAGGCATCAACTTTGCCTTTCTAATATAATAACCCAACTGACCATAAATATTAGTACCTGTACCCGCCCAGCGTGACATATAGTTTTCTCCATAATTGAAATTTATGATTGATGCATAAGCATTAATAGCATTTCCGGAGGAACCAATTGGAGCATCATAAAATATATCGGCAGCCAGATGGGTGACATCTGAATGTTCAGCTGTTACCGTATTCAACATTCCTTTGGGATGGGCGAAAAAACCCAGTCCAATGCCTAGCACTTTTTTTGCACCCATATATGTCCCTACCTGATAGGGTAATTTGGTGGATTCAGTATCCAAGAAATTATAGCGGAAATAACCTTCTAAAATGGTATTACCAACAGGATTTCCATTTGCTTCAGGAACATTGCTGCCATTATAAACCAATTCACTGTCTATTCCTCCATTCGCAGAATTAATTAAATCTGCCCCAGCACCTAGAGAATTGGCAGGATTCATCGGGTTATTAGCAGCGACTCTATAATCAAATTTTCCTATTTGACCTTTTGCATAAAAACCCATATGTCTGGCAAATTGATCCGTAATGCCTAAGGAATGCCATTGAACAAAGGGCCTTGTATTATCCATGGTCATAAAGTTTAGAGTGCTTTGGTTGGCCAATCTGGTGAGGCCTTTCCAATAATGTAAACCACCTCCTACATATAAAGCATCGGAATTATCCAGCACTTTAAATTCTGTCCATGCATCATGTAAGAACATCTGAGGGCCATCACCTTGATTGCCTAAGGCGTTCATATTGGCAGTTGTTAGGTTGTTTAAACCAAAATGCGTTAAGATAAGAAAACGTGGAGAGATTTGTGCGAAAGCCAGTACTCGGGATCTTCTGACTAAGGTATTCAATCGTAAAGGAGCATCATCAATGGCCAGATTAGAAGTTTGAAGCCACTGTTGATGCCAAAGGATAAAGCGAACATATTTGGCTCCATCATCAGAGAGCTTAACGGTTAAGGATCTATAAGAATGGTCAACCTCCTTCTGTGCAATGTCATCCCAAGCTTTCTCCTTTTGGAGTTCTTTCTTCACTGTATCATTTTGAAAAGCTATAGAATACTCCGCGAGTCCAAAAACTATTATAATAATTAAAATAAGTTTTTTCACAGGTAAAAAATTTATGTTGAATGATTACAAAGCCCTCGCTTTGCTCCATAAAAATGACCAGCTTAAAAATTACTTTTGCTATTCTATATATACTTTTGGTAATACTATAGTTATTGCTTAAATCGCTCCCACCTTATCACCATATATTTGTCACCTAAGGAAGTAATCATTAAGCCAGCTTCGCTAAGATTATTTCCTTCCTCAACAAATCGGCATAATTCACTGTGAGATAATACTTTATATGTTGGATGATATTCGTATTTTTCAGGAGCTTTAATATTATATTTCTTTAGCCAGTTGCTTACAGAAACATGACTTACACCCAGTACTCTTTCAATCTCCCTCATCGATATTCCTTCTACATAAAGCTGAATGGCCTTAACCACATAATAGGAATCAATCTCCTTCCCTATTTTGTTGACAGTAAAATTATATTGACAGTTTTTGCACTTAAACCGCTGCCTATTCTTAATTATACCACTTTTTACAATTTTTTCAGACTCGCATTTAGGGCATATAGTTAACTTCATCTCGATAAAAAATAAAAGTAAATGTTAAAATACTATGTAAATATATCAATTTAGCATATATATACCAATTTAGCAATATTTTAATTTACCAAGAAGATTAAATCAAGTATAATATTTTATAAATGAGGTGTAACGCAATATATAAGAGATAAAATAGGAGAAATACTTAAAGATTCAAGCAAACGGGATTACATCTATTTTTAAGCTAGTAACTATCTCCCAGTTTCTTTCCTATTCCCATAATCCTCTATCAAACAAAATATAACCATGTTTAAGCAGTCATACTGCTGAAGAAGTTTGTGAAATGGGCTATGAGTTTTATTTCAAATATGTGCCAGCAGATGATTTAGAATTGCTTTTAAAAATCAATACGGTTGGTTTTGATTTTTATGAAACCCTACCTTTAGAAGACCGGAAAGACTACTCAATATCTTATGATTTCCATTTGACTAATAATGAAGGGAAATTGATTCTGATCAATCAAAAGTTAACGCCCATATTTTTAACGGAAAAAGGTAAAATATGGAAAGCGATTTGTTTAGTCTCCTTGTCAACAGAACAACAGGCTGGCAATATTATAATACAGTGGAATAGATTTAATAAAATTTATAAATATGATTTAAGTAGTTGCTGCTGGAAGAGAATAGAAAAAATAGCGTTATCGGATAGAGAAAAGGATATACTACACTATTCAATTAGAGGGTATAGTATAAATGAGATTTCCGAAAAACTATTTGTTTCTCCCGATACCGTTAAGTTTCATAGACGAAAATTATTCGAAAAATAGGAGGTTAGTAATATAAGTGAAGCTATTTCCTATGCATCTCAAAATGAGCTGATTTGATGGTTTAATTGGTTTTTTATAGCAATTTTATAACCTACGGTGAATATAATCACTCAAAGTTCTAACTTGTGGTGATTACAGAAATGATTGCAATTGATCAATCAATCCACTAAAGCCTCCTCCTATCTCCCTTCTTATTGACATAATCTTCAATCAAACAATACAAGACCGTATTAAAAAATATAAAGGCTATTGGAATCCAAAAAGGATAACGATTGGCCAACCAAGTGGAAGCACCAAAACTATGGGCAATGAGCACAAATAATAAAAATATTTTTCTCAATTTAGCCGGCAGGTAATAGCCTAATACTCCAATCAATATTACCCAAATAATGGAAATGATAAACAAACCTGAAACGTGTTGCGACATAAACCAAGCACCAATTGGATTGCCTTCTTTTGCTTTGGATAAATCTCCTTTCCAATAATCAGGGTTTTGAAAAAATGTGGTAATAAATATATCGAATATACTTGCCCAAAGCGCTGGGATTAGAAGGAGGAGTTTATGGGTGTTTTTCATGAGGTGGTCGTTTGTTTTGATTTGTTTAGAAAGTTCTCACTGTGTTGGCTCAGTTGCAAAAAATTAAAGCATCAGCTTAACTGCGCAAAGCTTGTTAGTGGGAATGACTTCATTATTCATCAATTAATTGAATGGGAGTGGATTTTTTTGTAAATACAACAGCATCATTACATCGAGTAGGACAATAATTATATTGAGATGTTTGTTTTTTATTATTCTTTTCTGGTGAAAATGAGGCTCCAATTGTGTGGTTCTTATAGGTAGCTATTTTTGGGTCATTTTTGTCCAGGTCAATAAAGATCGTTTCCTCTTTAATACCTCTCAATCTTTCTCCATAAGTACCGGAAATACTTTTTTCAATTTCCACCGCTCCTAATTCATAATTCTCAAGTTTCATTTTCTTTGAATCGTTAATTTTGTGATAAGCTGTGAAAGAACCATAGTCAAAGTCTTGAATAATGGAAACATATTGATCGTCCAGCTCTTTTTTTAATATTCCACCAGCCATTCCATGCTGTTCATTTCTTCTTTTATCATAATCGCCTAATACATTAAATACATGCCAATTATGAGCCCAAAAAATAGCCTTTGTTTGTGGCTGTAATTTAATTCTTTCCAACATATTTTGCCCCATCATAGTGTCTCTAAAAGCACCACATTTTACGATTCGGCCCTCAAGAGCTTGCTCTATATTCTGAATTAAGAAGTGAAACTTTTGTTGGTCTGCTTCTGAAAGGTAAGAAATATCATGTTGCTTAAACTCCCTAATGTACTTAAGCCTCCTTTTAGCTGCTCTTTTTCTAAGATCTGAAAATTCATACATTGATAAAAGCGGATATTCAGTGCTGTCCAGAGGCTTTTTATCATTTGCAACTAATAGTTTATTGAGCTCCTTTTCAGCATAATCCGACCATTGACCATCAATCCCAATAAATTGTAGCTGGTAGGATTTCTCTTTCCCTTTATTGTAAACACGCATCCATTCTATTAAAGAAAGTAACTCTTCTGTCTGCCATGGCCAATAAAGTTCTTTCATAGCTTCCCTGATATTAACTACTTCGCCTGCTACATAATCACTGATAGCAATACAGTCAGCATAATCCGCCTCTAAGAATAAGGTATTGAAGCCTTTGTTTTTCACTAGATACTTAAAAAGTTTTGCTCTGAAGGTATGGAACTCAGAAGTACCGTGGGTTGATTCTCCCAGACCGGCAATTTTGACATCGTCAAAGTACCTGTCTATAGCTTTAAAATTTTCTTGATCAATTTCTTTCTGCTCTCCGTGTGTTAAAGCCACATATTGTAAACTGTCCTGGCCAAAAGATATGAATCCATTCAGCATTAATAAGATCACTATGAAAATAGACGGTAAAGTTCTGCTTTTTAGCTTGTTCATTGGTAATAGTTTAGTTTTAGGTGATATAAGTTTAATTCTATAAAATGCTTAGGATTCTCTTTTATCAGTATTGCTTTTCGTACTCTCTTACTAATGGGAATAGCAAACTGATAGGAATTTAAATAATCGTTAAGTCTAATAAAAGCTTTTTTAACGTATTACTTAATTATATAGTATTATTACTGATTTCCTTTTTATGCTATTAACATATCGGCTTTCCATTAGTAAATATCTTAGCAAAAACTGGGAATAAATATATCGAATATGCTTGCCCGGAGTGCAGAGATTAGTTGGAGGAGTTTTTGGGATTTTTTCATTTTAAGTTTAGTTGTTTCAATAGATTTAGAATTTAACATTTAATTTTCAGATCTCTTGACAAATTGTCTACTCAGAAAGCTTAGAAACTGTAAAATGAGTGATCTAATAAACCTGTAGATTAAATAGCCAAAAGCTGCCGCTATCAGAATAAATAGCGTGGGCAATATAGCGCCAAAGGTAAAAGTCATCCCCAACACAAACCCCAATATAAACTCAGACAGAAATATTGGGATCAGCAGACTCATGATGATAATGGCATACAAAACATTGTCTAGCATTAAATGGTAATTATTTTCAAAGGCTATAGAGATTAAAATACCAAATGATAAGCCAATGCTAAACATCAGTCTTGATTTAATATTTTGACTTTTGGCTGCTGGCTCTTGCCGGTTTTGTTTGCTAATTCTGCTATTGATCCGACCCAATAGAATCCAAGTAAGCAGCGGAATGAATAGCCCACTCCACCAATTGGAAATTGCAGGCAGCTCTTTTTGATGTAAAATATGATGGCTCGGCACACCTCCATGAAAATGATCCCAAAGCAGCATACTCAAAACTAAAAAAGTTGCTATGGAAGTCAGGAGAACTTTTGCTTTGGTGGTGATTGGTGTTAGCATGATTTATTTAATATTAAATACAACGCGAAGCTAAAATGCGTTTGCTAAACTTCGCTGATGAAATACTAAAGTAGCGAAGCCAAACCATATCCACAATTATTGAAAGAGAAAAGAAGAAAACCATGCTGAATGCTTGTCCTAAATCTAAATGAAATCTTCTGTTTGGCTTTGTGGCGATATACCTCCTCACTTAGCTAGAAGCAGTTAGCAAATGCATTTTCAGCAAATGTTGGTAAGCGTTAATATTTTTTCTGTCTAATCGTGTTGGAGTCGATGACAGTCAAAGTGTGTTCAAATGTAATAGTTTTTTTAGTAAGGAGTTCTTCTAAAATCTTTGCTGTCTCTAATGGTTCAGTTGGCTGAATTCTGATGAAAATGACACCTGCTTGTGGTTTGTATCCATGCTTGAATATTAATTCACCATAATCGCTGTCATAAGTTATAATAGTACTGTTCTCATCAATAGCAATCTGCATAACCTGTTCGTCCGTAATGCTAGGGTCGTCAACTCCAATTGCCTTAATGTCGTAACCTTTTGATTTGAGATAGGTGATACTGGAGAATGGTACATTCTCATTAGCTAGATACATCTAGTTGGGTGAATTTAAGATTTAGTGTATAAAAGTCCGTCCTTTAAGCATTCTTGGATGTAAGAGAAAACAGCTTGTAATGACTCCTGATTCACCTTAGAATAATTTTCAAGAATTTGTTGTTCTGTCCATCCTTGAGCAAGGAGTCCAATGATATGTTCAACAGATCCACGAGTTCCTTTTACTGTAGGCTTTCCAAGTAGTACAGTTTCATCCGCTATTATGTGTTTTCTCCATTCCATATTCAAAAGTACGAAATTTCTTAGTTCTTCGTTCGGCCATGCTTACCAACAATTGAGCAATAACAACAAAGTTCTCATTATACTCTAAATATTAAAATAATGATAATCTAATTGTCTCTATTTCACTTTCATCGACAACTCCCTCAAAAAAATTAAGATTAAACAGGTTTTGGTCACCAATGAACTAATAGCCTAAATATAAAAGAATAAATTTTATTCCCATCCCATGAATTATACTTTTAGTCGAAAAGTTTGTACTGAATTCGAAACTACGAGATAAGTAAGCTATCAACTCTTTACATCTTGAATTTCTTTAGTGGTGTCAAATACCTTCTTGGCAAAAGGGCAAAGGGGTATGATTTTCACATTATTTTCTCGCGCATACTCAACAGATTTCATGACTAACTTTTTGCCTAGTCCTTTTCCTGCAAATTTTTCCTCTACTCCTGTATGGTCAATTATAAACTGCGTTTTTCCAGCCCAGGTAAAGGTCATTTCTCCTGCAAATTCATTATTATAATAAATCACATAACGACCTTTTTTACCATTATCTTCACGTTCTATTCTTATAGGATCAAGTTTCTCCTTGATGCTCAATGCACCTGAAGGACATTTTGCAACTTGCTCAATTATTTCCTGGGAAGTTGCATTTTCAGGCGTGATCCACGGTCTTTCTTTTGGATGGTAAACTTTGGGCAATGTTTTAACACAAATACCTGCGTGAATACATTTCTCTGGTTTCCATAAAATGGTGGTTTCTCCGTTTGAATATTCGTTGGTTTTCATAGGTAGTTCTTTTAAGTGAATTAAAGTTTATGTCTCATTGGGCGTCTTTGACGCCTAAAATTTCTCGCAGAGCCGCAGAGGCGCAAAGTTTTCGCAGAGAATTTTTTTATCTTTTTTTGACGTTTTAATCTAATTTAGTAAATCTTTTATATTCAGGTTTTAATGTTTAAAGATTTTCTAGTGCTGGGACTGTTAATTTTTCAATATCCCAATGGGCTCTTTTGGCCCCAGCCTGGTAGGCTGATTCCATAAAATCCAGCAATGCCTGTCTTGGATTATCTTCGCTTAATAAGTTATTATAAGTTAAAATCGCCATTGGACTTCCATTACTATTGACCCATCCCGATGTTGAAGGCCGTAAACTTTCTTGATCTAAGCCTTCTGGAGAGGGATAAGTATAGGAATAAAATGCTGGTTCGGGCACGTTTTCATCACCTGCCCAGAAGCCGAAACTTATGCATTCATGTGTATAAGCATCCTTGTCTGATAGTCGAGCATCTTTTCCCATAGGGGGCGCTTCATTTCCTGAAAAACGTGTTACCGCTAAATCCATTGAATGCCAATAGAGATGAACCGGGCAGGTTTTGCCATAAAAACGACCACTAAATTCTGTGAAAACATCCTCTACCCAAAGTAGTGTGCGCCATAAATTTTGGGTATATTCCTTATCATAATGGCGGTATTCGGTAATCTCTCCGAAAGACTTATCAATCCCCAAATCATAAGGAACATCCACTATTGAAACGGATATATTGAGTTTCTGAATAATGGAATTCAGTTTCTTATAAAAATCTGCCACTGTAAGCCCTTCATGTATAGGGAAACTTTCCTGTCCTCCTTTACTAGTATTGACTTCCAACTGATGCTCAAGGACATTTAAAGTAATACTAAATTTATCGAAACCTGAATTGTAAGGAATAGAACCGGTTGTGAGTCCCTGAGTATTCACGTATTGGGTTACGTACCACCAGTGATTTTTTCTTGGTGTCATTTTCAAGCGAATTTTGCCCATCACCTGTAGGAACAAATGAAGGGTCATTTTCTTCTCTTCATTTCCTTTGTAGTGCAGCTTGAGTAAGTTTAATAGTTTCTCCATGGTTATAAGTTTAAAATTGTGTGTCAATGTTGTTTAGTTCAATTTTATATGATAAAATTAGTCACCATGCATTTTCTTTGCATTGATGTATGGTAAGAACTTAAGTTACCATCAATAATTGTAATGCGTTCTTTTGGTTATAAAGCACTTTTATAATGTTTTATGGTGTCCAAAAGAATAGAAATAAGCATTACATTGCTTGTTTTGGTGCTTTAAAGCTCGTTTTATGCTTCATACTTTTTCCATTGATGAAAAAGTATGCAAAAAATCTAGGTAAAATGATGCTACTTCCCGCAAATGCCAACGCCCGCCCGCCATTTTACCCTCCAGCCCGCTTTTTCGCTTTAGGCGAAAGTGGGGGAGTTAGCCATTAATAAACTCAGCAAATAGATTGGGTCATATTATATCCTTATTTAACTTCGTTTAACTTGTTTCTGGATATTTTTAGAATATTTGACTAAAATATTTATACTTTGAATTACTCAGGTTTTTAAATTCTTTTGTGCCAAATCTTTTCGGACACGGCTCAAACTTTCAGGGGTAATGCCCAAATAGGATGCAATCATGGTCTGTGGCACTCTTAATAAAATGTCGGGGTACATTTTAATGAATTGTAAGTACCTGTCTTCAGCGGATGCACTCAACAATAGGTTGATCCTCTTTTGTAAATGTCTGATGTGATTATGAAGTAACCGATTATTGAAATCTGAAAACCCTGGAATTTTTTCTGAAAGCAAGCGAATGAAATCTTCATCTAGCATGACTACTTTGCTGTCCTCCAATGCTTGAATATAATAAGCCGAAGGTTGATTGAAAACAGAACTTTCCCTATCCGTTGCAAACCAATTCTCAGGTGCAAATGAAAGAATATGTTCCTTTCCATTTTCATTAATCGAATATTGCCTTAAGAGTCCACTTTCAACAAAAAAGGCATGCTTACAGTATTCGCCCTTGCGCAATAAAAATTCACCTTTTTTAAAAGTTTTTGTTTCACAATTTGCAAGCATTGACGAAATTTCTTCCTCCTCTATATTAAGATTTGAAGTAAGATAGGTTTTAAAGTTGGAGCTATACATTTTTATTCAGCAAGTGGTTTACATAACGGAAAACATGGGATAATGATAGATAAGATAGAATTATTTAGATTAAACCACTAGCATTTTCAGAAAAAAGCCTTCTGCCTTTGCATGAGCAACAAACAAAAAGTGTGAAAAAATAGTGGTTGATGTTGATATTATTGCTGTTCAGGTCAACTCAATTACCTCATCATCAATAAGGTCAAAAATACCCTCTTCAGGGTATGAAGAAATGCCACTCAAAAGGGATTCTATAGCAATACACAAATGACGAAATTTGAATAAATAAAAATTTATTCATGACCAGATATTTAATCTTAATTGCTTGTTCTTTTGTACTTGTCTCTTGCGGAGCAGAACTAGCGCCTTTAGACCCAGCACCTGAATGCGTACCAACATGGACGGTAGAAATCAACAATCCTGAAGCTAGCGTAAAAGTGGAGAATGGTATGTTAATCGTTGACATACAAAATCCTAAAACAGCACAAGATGTCCGTCTCATTCAAATGCAGGATGAGAATAGTTTAACTGGAGAAATAGGTGTGGGCATAAATGTATCTGTGTTTGAAACGGTTTCAGATGATTCAAGGGCTAGAGATGCTCATATTAAAGCCTCTTTCGCTTACCAGCAAAATCCAAATCAGCTATTTATTAGTAAGGTAAGTGGAGATTATGGTAGCAGAGGATACAGCATGGATAATGAAATATACAGAAGTTTCTCTGGAGACAGCTTTTCATTCTATGCTACAGGAACCGAAGCTAAATTCAACATAGAAACTGCGGCTGATGCTTTCCATGAAATCCCTTTAATATCAAGTGCCACAAAAATATTCTATTTAGACTTTGGCATCAACCCAACTTTCACTCAAAGCAACCCTACTCAATCTATACATGCTGAAATTGATTTAGTTGCTTTTGGTGACTACACAGATGGGAATTTCAATCTTGTTACTGGTTATAACAAAGTCCAATATGGCTTTAGAGTGGATGAATTCATTTGCAATACGCTTAAATAAAAAATATGTCGAATATGAAGAAATTTGGGCGCTTTTGCTTCCTTTTGGTTGTACTGTTCTCATGCGGACAAGAGGTAGAATCATTAGGTCCATGTGAAACTTCCCGTTGGGCGAGTGCCACTAGAAATGGTGAAGCTATTTGCTTAGTTTCTCCCGTTATATCCTATTGGAATGCCAACACAGACAATGCCAGTATTGGTTTTACCGCAGGGATGACAGATCGAGTTGGCGTTACTGAAATTGAAGCTTCCTTTAGTATTCCTGTTGCGGGTGTAACTTTAGATACTGCCTATCCTCTAATTTCAGGAAAGATTGCTTCCGCAGATGAGTTTACCGAAGGATTTATCTCTTTCATCACTTTCGATTATCCCAATTGTATGGCGGGCACTTTTGAATTGAAATCTATCAATTCAGTGGCAGGAATTACCCAAACCTACACAAATGGAAAGTTTGTTTTCAACTTAGAAGGAAATGTGGATACTGGATGTAATCCGTTTAAATAATTATAAGATGAAAAAAATCTATACAGTATTATTATTCATTAGTTTAAGTGCCTGTTCAATTCTTAATCAAGAAGAATTCTGCACTTTGTTAAGTGAGCCATTGACTGATGATAACATTATCAGCAGGGATAATCAAGCCAATGTAGCCACTTTTAATAATACCTTCATTTTTAGAGCTCGAAGAGCTGCAGAAGTGTTTTATCAGAAAGGCGATTGTTTTATAGGTGATTATAGCACAGAATGGACATACTCTGGTCAAGGCCAAGTGGCCAACGGCTCGCCCGATATTGCCACATTAGAAGCTACTACTCCTGGGAGATTATGTGTAGTAGTTAGTGCTTCTGGAAATAGCTCTAATCAAGTATGTCAAGATATAAATCTGATTAAACACAATGTATGGAGTGCTTATGCGGATGATTTTCCATCCACCTCCACTTTTCATCGGATAATCTTAAATATAAACGGTCGCATTTTCAGTGGTTTTGGTATGAACAATGATTGGTTTGAGCTAGACACCGCTACTTTCAGCTGGACAGAAAAAAATCACATTACGAACTTAGCTGATTTCAATGCTTTTGCTGGTTTTGCTATAGGTGATAAAGGCTATTTGGTGGGGAACAATTCCATTTTATATGAATATACCCCAGTTACTGATACTTGGATAGAAAAGGGAAGTACTCCATTCAATGTTTCCAATATCTTGAGCTTGAATGCCTTCGGAGACAGAAAAGACTATAGAAAAACAGTTCTAGGTCTTTCAATTGCTGGCAAAGGCTATTTCGGTTTGGGAGACTTACCTTACCTATGGGAATATGATCCAATAGCAAATACTTGGGAAGAAAAAGCACAGTTACCTGAGAGGCCAGATTTCAATAATCATGCTTTCTCTTTTCAAAATGAAATATACTTCGGCCAGTATATCTATAATCCTACTTCAAACATCTGGAGAGAAGGGAATAATAACTTCAATACTTCGGAGAATTTATCACCTGGTTTTGTAGAAATGGATGGGGAAATCCTTGGTGCAAGAAATGGAAGGACTGTCACATTTAACGGAATGAGCTTAGAAAGAGTGGAGGAAGATACTGATTATCTGCCGTATGCAATTGCTCCGGTTAACACTGTGAAAAATGGGGTTTCAATAGGTAATTATGCCTTTTTTGTTGGAGCAGTTTCAGCAAAGACTGATAACAAATGGTTCTATTATGTAAAAGATTAATATAAAAAGATATGAAAAATAGTCCCCTACAGTTTCTAATTGTAATTACACTTCTTGTTACTTTTAGCGTAACAGCTTGCAAAGAAAAATCTGATGAATTAAGTGGAGATGTTGAAAATCTAAAATTTACTCAGCTAATGGAAGCAACTCCATTTTCTGGGGCTGAATACATTGCAGCAAGCGAAAATGGCCAGTACATCATTTTAAGCTATCAGGGCGAGCTCACTACTATCTCACATTATTTCTCTATTGATGGTGGGCAAAGCTTTGAACTGCTAACTGGAAAGTATAGTACAATTGATGACAGAAGTAAAATCAATACTTACATCAGCAACGATGGTAAATTCATCTATAATTATCAAAATAATAAATTAATTTATGAGCTCAATCCAGCTGGTGGTATCAATAACAGCATTTATGCTGAGAATGCTTTTGCCCTCACTGAATCTGGTAAAGTGGTTTCTTATCAGTATGATGAAAACCTTGGACAATCAACCTACTTTATTTTCGAAAATGGTGCTTATGTAAGTACAGGACTTGCCAATGTTTTAGATCCCGCTACTAGCTTTGCAGGGGTATCTGGAGACAAAATTGGTTTTCTAGGAAATAATAAATTGGCTGAATTTGATGTAAATACTAAAACTTATCAAGAGCGTTCCACTTTAGGAGTTGATTTCAATATACTGAAAGGGAATTCTAATAATAGCGAAGACATTAAAAAAGCTTATAGCCAAGGCTATTTTACCTATGCTTGGCAAAAAGGATTGCTAACCATAAGTCCTTCTGATCAAGTAACCTATTCCTATTATCCAACTGAATTTCACTTCTATCTGCAAACTAGAGGTTCAATTGTACTGGATAGAGACAAAGTTTATGTTCAAGTATATGCCAATGAAGGTAAGTATGCTATTTACGAAACTACTGGAATTAATGGTGCTGAATTAGAGGTCTCCGAATTAAGCTTCCCACTAGCAATTACCTCAAAAGGTCTAATATCGCAAGGTTTCATAGAAGGAGGAAATCGACTTCAAGGAGGGATTTATACCATTGAAAACAACACTAAATCGTACATTGATTTTTCATTTGAAAGTACTATTCCAAAAGAGGCATTTAAAGTTGGAAACTATCTTTATATGAATGATAAACGATTTGATATTGATTCAAAAACATTTCATAATACCGGAATAGGCAGAATAATGAATGTATATAACGATAACAATCAAACAATTGCTTATACAACAACAGGCACCTATACCTCTACTGATGATAAAAATTGGACTATACAAGCAGAAGACCAGCCAAAACCTAATTTGATTACTAAAGATGATCAAGGCACATTTCATGCATTAGGAATTGAAAATTACATTTACTATTTGGGTGGGACAGGTTTTAGCGTTTATAAATTTAATCAATATGCCTATACCTCCGGTGATGGCATAAATTGGCAATTAGTAGATGAAAAATCGGGTTTAGATGGTGGGGGTCCAGGTTCTTTAATGCCTGACGGCACAAGTGGATTTACATATAATACCAATCCTTTAGGAAATCAATTGTTATATTCCCAATTCACTTTTGACTATGGAATCACCTATGAAGGTTTCCCTGCAGGCACTGAACCAACGACTTACAAATTATTTGACCATTATACCGCAAACGGACGTTTCGTAAAAGCAAATTTCGAATCATCAGATGGACTGCTTTACATAGAAATTTGTCATAGTGACAAATCTACCTGCAAAGAAATAGTCGTTACTCCTACATTTGATAGCAGTGAAAGCTATGCAACTGCTGCCATTAACTATACCGAAAATGATGAGATGCTAATCGTAAATAAAGATGGAATTTTCCTTACGAGTAAACTTTAATTAAAAATAATAACATTTTTCTACAGGACAGTATAATTATACTGTCCTTTTTTATATTTTTAGAAGTCAAGCTCTTTAACTCAGCCATGAAGCGAATCAAAATGACCTAAATCTATCAATTATGAAAATGATTATTTTTTTAAATCTATTTTACTTTCTAGCTATATCTATAAATGCCCAAGAAATAACAAAAGAGGCTGTAGATGAACTCAATCAGCTTGCCCACCAAAGTATGAGAAACCCTCCTCAGATGAAGGAAAAAGTTGATTCTGCTATCCATTTCGCAAAAGAACTAGGCTATAAAGAAGGTTTAGGCAATGCTCTTAAATATAAGGGGATCTACTATTACTTTACCAGTGCATTTGATAGCTCAGCATACCATCACCACTTATCTTTAAATATATATCAAGAACTAAAAGATTCTCTTAGTATTGGAAAGGCTTATCTTAACCTTGCCACTACCTACTCAGCAGCCGCCCTTTACGACAGCACTACAATTAATGCTGTACTTGCTCTAAAATATTTTGAGGTATTAAAAGATTATCCAGGCATAGGCAGAGCAGTAAATTTATTAGGTATCGTTAATTTTCATCAAAAAGATTTTGATGAAGCGCTTAAATATTTTAAGCAGTATCTTAGAAATGCGCAAACTACCAGCGATTCGTCAGAGATAGCCAGTGGCTATAATAATATTGCCTCTGTATTGATTGAAGATAAGCAATACGATTCAGCAATTTACTATTTTGAGGAAGCCATAAGATTAAAAGAAAAATTAGGTAATCTAAATAATCTGGGGCAATCCTATGAAAGCCTAGGATCACTTTATTCAAAACAAGGAGATTCAAAATTAGCTTTAAGCAATTATCAAAAAGCATACATACTCTACAATAATATCGGAGATAGACGCTTTATGAGTGAATGCGAATATAATATTGGTGTAGAATTTAAAAAACTAGGAAAGCTAGATAGTGCCGAAAAGCATTTAATTAAAGCCATAACAATTGCTGACGAGATAGGAGCATTGCAAATCTTGCATGATTCGAAAAGGAGCTATGCTGACTTATTATTTCTAAAGGGAAATGGACTAAAAGCTTATGAAATACTGCAAGCTTCTAAAAATTTGTCAGACTCTATTTTAAACTTAGAAAAAATAGAAACTATTGCCGACATAGAAACTAAATATGAAACAGAGAAAAAAGAGCAACAAATTGCAGTTCAAACTGCTGAAATAGCTAAAAAAACTGCAGAGAATGAGCGAAATGTGCTTTTGATCATTGCTTTAATGGCTATTTTAGTATTATTAATTACAGTTTTCCTTCTTTTTAGAAACAGAGCTAAACGCAAGCAACAATTACTGATTAAGGAAAAAGATTTAAAAGTGAAAGAAGCTCAAATTGAAGCTACCTTAAGCTCTCAAGAGTCAGAAAGAAAGCGTTTTGCGGAAGATTTGCATGATGGCTTTGGTCAGCTCATTAGCGCACTAAGGCTCAATATGAATAATTTTAATAAAGATGCTGAAGATAAACTGAAATTTAAAGCTTTTGAGCATTCTGAAAAAATCTTGGATGATATGCATTCCGAAATTCGTTCCATTGCATTCAACCTGATGCCTGTAACTTTAATTCAAGAAGGTATTTTAGCAGCCGTAAAGGAATTTTCAAGACGAATCAATAATAGTGAGCAGGTCAAAATTGAAGTCACTAGCTTTGAATTAAACTCACGCTTTTCAGAAGTTTTTGAAGTGGCAATATATAGAATAATCCAAGAGTGGGTCAATAATGTACTCAAATATGCTGATGCTAGCAAGATCACCATTCAATTGGATCAATACGAAACTGAATTAGTTTTAATTATAGAAGATAATGGAAGGGGATTTGACAAAAATCAACTATTCTCTGGTAAAGGAAATGGTTGGAGAAATATTCAAACACGTGCAAACCTTATCAAAAGTCAAATCGAAATTGATACTGATGCTGGTAGAATAGGAACTAGCTTTATTTTAACAGCACCAATTTTTGCATTTTTAATTACTGAAAAAATGACAAATACCGCAGATGTCCACTAAAAAATACCATGAAGAGGGGATATTATTAATGGCAATAGAAAGATAATTTTATGCCATGCAATTGTTCAAAAAGTATCGTATATTATCAGGCGAAAAAAAACCTAAGCCGATGAAAATACTTTTAGTGGACGACCATATCATATTGATGGATGGAATAAAATCTTTACTCGAGCAAGAAGACGAGTTTGAAGTGGTAGCCGCTAAAAGCTCTGGGGAGCAGGCATTGGAATATCTTAAAAATCATGAGATTGACATGCTTATATCTGATTATAACTTACCAGGAATGGACGGTCTTGATTTAGTAAAAGCAGTAAAGCGTATTTTGCCTCAAACCAAGATTATTATCTTAAGTCAGCATGATGAAGTGCATTTAGTCAAAGAAATCCTAAAGGCAGGCGTACATGGGTATATCCTTAAAAAAGACACTCATAAGGAGCTAGTTTCTGCCATAAAGCAAGTTTCAAGAGGGAAGATTTTTATGAGCAATGACATTAACCAGATATTGGTTGAGAGTTTAAACTTTCCAGAAGATCATAAATTACTAACAGATAGAGAGAGGGAAATTTTAAAATTGATTGCACAAGAATACACCAATAAAATGATAGCAGAAGCGCTTTTCATCTCTGAAAGAACAGTTGAAACACACCGCAAAAATATCTTCAGAAAGACCAAGACTAACTCCTTAGTGGGTCTTATCAAATTCAGCTATGCCAATAATTTAATTTAGGTGTATCCGTGCTAGTGGGTAGTTTAAAATGCTCTCTTAAGGGCATGTTTTAAGCTTTTTATCTCAGTTATTTTTATGTCGTAAAACTAAAAATAATATGAAGATGAAAAGATTTTTACTCACAGCCCTAATACTGAGCTTTATTTACAACCAACTAAACGCTCAAACTTACCAAACTCAGATGCTAGAGGATGATCCATCCAAAGTACTAGATAGATACGTTGTGGTAGATGTGCTAGCCACTGATATGGATATTGATTTTCTTAGTAGTAGTTTATATTTCGGTGGCTCTGCCTATTGGCCTATCACGGACAAACTGATTATTGATTCCAATATTAAACTTCCTTATTATCAAATTGGCAATAAGGGCTTTGGCATTACGCTGGAACCAGGCGTGTACTTAAAGCTCTTTTCTAAAAATAAAACTGATGATGTTCCTGTGGTTATTGAATCTGAGATATATGCTGATCAAATTGAAAAGAACGGCAAAACCTATAATGTTGACACTTATAAGTATCTAAACACTACAGGCACCTATGCCAATTCTTATGGCGCTAGAGGAGGTCTCTATGTTAGACAAGGGCCTTTTGAAGCTGACAATAACTTTGATGATATCAATGCCAATTCAACATTAGCTGGCGTTTATATTGGTTTCCAGAAAGTAACACAAGCCTTTGTGGAGCTATTGGTAAATGGAGGGGATTTCAAAGACGAAAAATTTATTGGAGCAGGCTTTACAAAAATGTATTTTGATCTCATGTTTCTTCCTGTAAGGAATATTACAGATGCCGCAACTTTGGCCGCAAATGAACGCAATAGACCCTTTGGTTTTAGAGCAGGTTTCCAGTGGAATAAAAATCCGTATGACACCCCCATTTTTGGCCGAATAGTCTATACTGGTGAAATAGGTGTTAGACCTCTAACAGGCTTTTATTTAACTGGCGGTATGGGCTTTAAAGTTTTCCAACAGTAATCAAAAATTAATACAAATTAACTTTGAATTAGTCTTCTGAGAGAGTACCAACAGTAAATAATTAATAACGAAACCTGTGAAGCCTTCTTTACAGGTTTTTTTATCTTCATTGTAACGATTAATCTAAGACACTGAAAGTATAATTGGTTTCTTTTACCCGCAAATATTTTAACAAAACACTACATTTAAAGACAGTAGTCATAAGTTTTAAAAATCGAGAATTGTAACCTCTGAAGTAACTCTATATTTTACATTTAAAGCAGAGATAGTCCTAAATAAGGTTATCAAGATGACTAAGATGAATAGGGTGAAGAAATTGGAATAAACAGACCATTCAGAAACTTAAATAGTAATTAAATTAGCGGAGAATTGGCCTGAGGGATTACCTCATAACTGTGCACTTCCTAACCATTAAACATTCTGGCAGTATCAATAAAAGGTGAGAAGCAGTAAAACTGGATACTCTTTGCTTAAAGCTCGCCTGAATAATCAAAGAGTTTCAAAATACTGTAGATGGACATAAAAAAAGCGATCGACATTACTGTCTATCGCCTCTTTACTACCCACCAATATCGTACTAATTTGTTTGAGTTATTTCACTAGGCAGTTTAATATTTCTAAAAACATACTCAAAATCAGATTTTTCACTAAAGTCTTGTTGTTCAAGTAAGGCAGAAAACATAACCAAAGCCGAAACAGTACTATCTCCTGAAATATTAAGTGACACTGAATTTGTCTCTACATTGGAAATAAAAAAATCATACCATTGAAACCTAAAATTCCATCCCTTTGAAGGATCATTTAAGTAATCTCCAGCAGTAATGGGATTAGAGTCGGAAAATGTCACGATCATGTCTGTTTCCTGTCTTGAACCATTATCACTAGGCACCATATTGCTAGTGGTTAGTATTAGCTCATAAAGCTGTGTTTGGCTGTTGAAAGTATATTCAATTGTGGCATCACCACAACGAGTTCCTTCTTCCGAAGTATTTATTTGTGCATAGGATTGACTAATATCACAAAAGTCAGGTGGTAATTCGCCCACCGAAAAGTAGCAACTTGAAAGAAATAAGGTCGGAATTAAGTATAATATATTTTTCATATCGTAAAAAATTAAAAGCTATAACCAAGAATAAATGCTAACCTACGTCCAGCATGTGGAGCTTCATTATTTTTCAAAACAGCACAATATTCTGCCCCTACAAAGAGGCTATTATATCTAATTTCAAAGTGCTGATTAAGAAAAATAGGATTTGGAGAGTTTTTTGGTGCCGTTCCATTCCCATCCTTAAGAATTCTGGCTGAAAAAGAATAAGCTCCTTCGTAATGAAAGATGTAATTTCCTACTAAAGCAACATCCATAATAAGAGCAGGTCCATACCCCAAATAATAACCACTTGGATCTGTATATTCATCAGCGAACCTCAAGGCATTTCTCTTAAAGAACCTTTCATCTGCACCTTCATACCTTTGAAATTGATACATATAATCTCCCCAGTGAAATCCACCCGCAACATTGATGAAATCATTAGAAATAAAAGCCCATGCATGATTGTGCCAGCCCAACAAAAGAGTGCCTAAATTGGTACTCCCCAAATTGCCTTCAATACCGGGCGTTGGCTGATTTTTGAACGTAAACCCTACAATTTCTCCAATAAATGGAAATACTAAGTCTCCTAAAACAGGAAAGCGATGACTTACCTGATATCCACGGAATTCAAAATTTGACTCGGCCATATCCACATCAGCTGATATAACACCAGCTCCTACAGCATCTGGATACTTAACTGCATTATAAACCAAGCCTACCTTGAAGAAGACCCGAATCTGCCTTTCTCCATCGAGCTCGCTTCCACTCAATTGTGCAAATGATGGAAAGGTAAAGAGGCTTATTAGTGTGACAATAAGTAGTTTTTTCATATTTACTTTTTGAAGCAAGTTATGATTAGCACTCATTTCTAACCATACCCGCTTCATGGTATATTGGTATACCTTAGATCACTTTTTTACTGATTTTTAACAGTAAGGAAGATCGCAAACAATTTGAAACGTGATTCAAAAAATCTTCTACATAGTATAAAAAGCTTAATTGATTGCCTTGCCAGGCTTAATTGAAGCGAACAGCACTTTAGTATGAAACCAAAAGAAATCACAGGGGCTTGATTTCAGGCATTCTTCTTTTTACAGTTGTCCTAGGAAATAGGATGAATTGAGTAGTACTACTTGCTTAGTTTTCTGATTTGAATTAACTCTGTTTTTTCTTAAGAAAATCAATAGTCGATTTCATTAATTTCTTAAGTGGCTCTTGGTTTATATCCGATAGTTTCTTTACATATATACACCCTTTTCCCATTTTGAACTTCCCTAAATCCTTCAATAGTTCTTCTTGCCCTGCGCAGCCCGTATAAACATACAATGATATCGCTGTTTTACGAGGCGAAAAACCAATCAACATCCAATCACCTTCTTGACTGCTTCTTTCAGATTTATAATGATATTGTCCAAATCCAATCATGGAATCGCCCCACATTTTGGGTTCAAATCCAGATACCTCTTGCATTAGTTTTACAAGTTCATAACTATCTTTTCTCTTTTGCTCAGTATTTGCAAATGAATCGATGAATTCGTTAACATCTGCATCATTCTTTTTTGTTTTTAATTCAGCCATGGGAGTTATGTTTTAAAAGCTATCAGTCTTTAATAAATGTTTACTAATATAATGAAATAGGAGATATGATTAAATGCCAGAAGGCATTAAAAACTAGAGCTGTGCGTCATCCTCACGAAGGTGGGGATCTAGTGATTTTAACCTTTGGTTAAAATAGTAAAAAAAGCCAACATGTAATTAGGTAAGAAGCAATAAGCATTTACGAATTCTATCTCAGGTAACAGTATTGAAACTTCGTTTCAATAAGAATAGATTCCCACCTTCGTGGGAATGACGCTCGGAGCGGAGTTCAGTGGAATAGAGAGAGAAAAATAGGTTGAAATATAGGGACAAAAAAAGCCGGTTTAAACCGGCTTTTCAATTTATATAATATGTTTTATCAAGAATTATCTTTATTTCGACATTCTTTTACGCTCGTTTTCGTCAAGGTAGATTTTACGCATTCTGATGCTTTTTGGAGTTACTTCCAAATACTCATCTTTCTGAATAAATTCCATAGCCTCTTCTAATGAGAAATTGATTTTTGGAGCAATTCTCATGGCGTCATCAGTCCCTGATTTACGCATGTTAGTTAACTGCTTTCCTTTATTGATATTCACATCCAAATCATTATCTCTAGAGTGTTGTCCAATCACCTGACCTTTGTAAATCACATCACCTGGATCAACAAAGAATACACCTCTATCTTGTAATCTATTAATCGCAAATGCTGTAGAAGGTCCTTCATCCATGGAAATTAGCGATCCTTTGTTCCTTTCAGGAATATGTCCTTTATATGGAGCATATTCTTTAAATCTATGATTCATTACCGCTTCTCCTGCTGTGGCGGTCATCATGTTATTTCTTAGGCCAATAATGCCTCGAGCCGGAATTTCAAATTCCAAATGCTGAACATCACCTTTTGGCTCCATCACTAACAATTCACCTTTTCTTTGGGTCACTAACTCAATTGCTTTACCTGAAACATCTTCAGGAACGTCAATCACCATATGCTCGATTGGCTCACAACGAACGCCATCAATTTCTTTAAATAATACTTGTGGCTGACCTACTTGCAATTCATATCCTTCCCTTCTCATGGTTTCAATCAAAACAGACAAGTGCAAGATACCTCTACCGTAAACCAAGAATTTATCTTCGGATCCTGTAGATTCTACACGCAAAGCCAAGTTTTTCTCAGTCTCTTTCATCAAACGATCACGCAAGTGACGAGAAGTAACAAATTTACCTTCCTTACCAAAAAATGGTGAGTTATTGATAGTGAAAAGCATACTCATGGTAGGCTCATCTATAGAAATTCTTGGTAATGGCTCTGGATTTTCAGGATCAGTTACAGTATCTCCAATATCAAAACCCTCTAAACCAATAATTGCACAAAGATCACCAGAATATACTTCTTCGACTCTTTTTCTTGCTAAGCCTTCAAATACATGCAATTCTTTGATTCTCATTTTCTTAACAGAACCGTCTTTTTTACAAAGACCGATTTGCATGCCTTCTTTCAACGTGCCTTGGTACAATCTTCCGATAGCAATTCGTCCAACGAATGAAGAATAATCTAAAGACACAATCTGTAATTTCGGAATACCTTCTTTTACAGGTGCTGCTGGAATGGTTTTGATGATTTCATCCAAAAGTGGAAAAATATTATCGGTCTGCTCTTTCCAATCCGTACTCATCCAACCGTTTTTACTTGAACCGTAAATGGTTTGAAAATCCAACTGATCTTCAGTAGCATCCAAATTGAACATCAAATCAAAAACTTGTTCGTGCACTTCATCAGGACGGCAGTTTTCTTTGTCCACCTTATTGACTACAACTATTGGCTTTAAGCCTAAACCTAATGCTTTTCCTAATACGAAACGCGTTTGTGGCATGGGTCCTTCAAAAGCATCTACTAAAAGCAAAACCCCATCGGCCATTTTCAAAACTCGCTCTACTTCTCCTCCAAAGTCAGAGTGACCAGGAGTGTCAATAATATTAATTTTAACGCCCTTATAAGTAACGGAAACGTTTTTACTCAAAATGGTAATTCCACGCTCTCTTTCAAGATCGTTATTATCTAAGATTAACTCGTCTGATTCCGTACCTTCACGAAATTCTTGACAAGCATAGATAATTTTGTCGACCAATGTAGTTTTACCGTGGTCAACGTGGGCAATAATCGCCACATTTCTAATTTCTGACATCTAAATAATATAAATAAATTAACTGATATTCAACTAGTTAAGATTATCAAATATTATTCTCAACTAATCAAGTTGCAAAGGTAAGTAAAATAGTTTGGGGGATAATGCTTTTGGAAAAATATTAATGATTTGGTAACGGAAGATTTGTAGGACAGCCAAAGGCTGTGGGGATTAACCACGAAGTTGCGCTAAGACTTACACTGAGCACACAAAGAAAAAATACAGCTAAAACTGATTTTTAATAACCGCAAAAGATTCAAGAGAATACAAAAGGACAGCCGATGGCTGTGAAAGGTTAACCATGGAGTTGCACTAAGTTTTACACAAAGGACTCTAAGAAAATATAAGCTAAAGTTCTATAGGAGCGAACTCTTATACCTATATGATGGATAATCAATTGGATATTTCTTATATAATCAAGATTACTTCTTTGAGAAGCTTTGTGAAATCTTCAAGAGCTTTGTGGTTAAAAAAATTGTAGCCTTTGGCTACTATATATTTTTGTGGTTCCCACGGTGGTTAGATGCATCAATCATCCAACCATTCCTTAAACTTCGCTACTTTTTCTCTGCTAATGAGGATATCATTGTCATCGCAGGATTTCAGTTTTATTTTCAATCGGCTGTTTGAATAGCTTAAGACCTGCTCAATGGATTCAAAAGAGGCTAAGTATTTTCGATTTAATCGGAAGAAATTTGCAGGATCAAGCATTTCCTCAATTTGATCGAGCGTATAATCCAGAATATACCTTTTGCCTGCTTCTTTTGTTTGCATAAAAGTGGTTCTTTCTGCGCTAAAGAAATAGCCCACTTCATCAGTAGGAATACTCTGAATCTTCTCTCCTATCTTCACCATAAAACGGCTCTTAAAATGCTTTTCTTGAGGTTTTAATAATTGCTGAATTTGGCTTAAATCTAATTGTGGTTTAAATTGTTGATTTTTGAATTTCAAGATAGCTTTCTCTAATTCCTCTGGATCAATTGGTTTTAAGAGATAATCAATAGAATTAAGCTTAAAAGCTTTTATAGCAAATTGATCATAGGCAGTGGTGAAAATAATGGGGCTTTTGATTTCAATCTTTTCAAATATTTCAAAACTTTGTCCATCTGCTAATTCAATATCACAAAAAATTAAATCAGGTTTAGGTTCATTTTGCAACCATTTAACGGCAGAGGATATACTATCCAAATGCCCAAAAATATCTGCCTCTGGCAAATACTTAGCTATGAGCTGTTTCATTCTGGCTGCTGCAGGTCTTTCGTCTTCTATAATTAGAACTCTCATTTCTTTAAAATAAGTAAAGGAAGTGTTACGCTAAATTCGGTTTCAGTCTCAACTATCTCTGGCTTTTTATCGCTCATTAATTCGTATCGTCTTTTAATATTCTCCAAACCTATCCCATTACTTTCTATCTCATTCGTATTTTTTGGTTGGAAATTATTACTCACTATTAAAACATCTTCCTTTTGATGAATTTTGATTTTAAGAGGATGCTCCATACTTACAATATTATGCTTAATAGCATTTTCCAGTAAAAGCTGCAAGGATAGTGGCGGAAGGTAAAAATTATCAATATGATCTGTTTTGATATCATAAACTAGGTTTTCTTCAAACCTTATCTTTTGCAAACTCAGATAGTTCTGGGCAAAATTTATTTCATCCGCCAAGCTTACCAATTCTTCTTGTTGGACATCCAGCACATAGCGATAAATTTTAGACAATTGCTGAATAAATGAAGCAGATTTATCCGCATTTTCATAAACCAAATTGGTCAATACATTTAGTGAATTGAACAAAAAATGGGGGTTGAGCTGATTTTTAAGGGATTGATATTGTCCTGCCACCTTTTCAGTTCGGAGTTGTTCTGCTTCGATGGCAGCATTTCTCCATTCAAATAACCATGATCTGGCAGTGAAAATTGATATCACAATTAGCGCGATTGTAGCAGGTACAATAGTATTTTCAGTTATAGCTAACCAGTCAATATTTTTGATATTAACATTTTCTATCAGTAATAGAGCATACACAACTGATAGCAGATAACTTACTATAAAGGAATATGATAAGTAAATGAGCAAAGTTAAAAGCAATCGCCTTACTGGGAATTTCACCCAACTTAAGCCCTTATCAAAAACCTTTTCAACAGCAAAACCCCCAATGCTCAAAGCCGAAGACATGAAAAACGAAAAAATTATATCAGGGACAAGTGATTTAAAATTTCTGATACTTAAAAAGCAACTTGGGCAGAAATATATCATTAGGACAAACACAATACCTACATTGAGCAAAATGAATTTCCCTATTCTGGTGTACAGGGATTTTTTATCCCCTAGCTTTATATGAGCCATCAAGTTTGAGTTTATTAAACACTACAGAAAACCAAGCCCTAAGCTACTCAATAAATTAATGAGGTGCATTTTGCGGGACCTGATTTTCTGTAATCATTTATTTTGCTAAAAAACTAAAGTATTCAGTATCCTAAAATTACTGACACTGCTGAGTCATCTTTTCAGCCATGTCTTTTCCCCATTTAGGCGCTAGAGGGTTTTCAACTACATAACTGGCTTCCAATTCAAAAAGCTGTAAGCTCTGTTTTGCCATACCACAAGCCTTTTCTGGACCTGTTCCAAAAAACTTAGCGGTTCCTTGCTCCATTTGTGCCATTAAGATCATAGCTCTTGGATTTTCTGGGTCATAAGAAAGTGCTTTACCATAAGTACCCATAATTAAGCCTGACATTTGTTGCCCCCTACTTCCAGGATCAACTGAAAGTTCACCCATTAAAGCATAACCTTTCATAGCCACCAATTCAGAATTCTCACCGTTTTCGCTTATCGCTTTGTCAATAAGGTCTTGTGCTTGTTTAAAAAATGCGTCCTTTTCTTTAATTCCTTCTGTTCTAAATCCAGCATTTGTCAAAGCAAATGCAGCATAATACTTCGGTAACCATTCATTGGTATTCATTTCCGCTATTCGGGTAAAAGCATTGGCTACGTTTTGGAAATCTTCAGGAGATTTAGCTTCATCAAATTGCTGCAATTGTGTTTTCATGGCTTCAACATAAGCTGAGTCATTAGCCTTTAAATTCATTACTCCTAAAAAGGAAATTGCGATTGTTAAAATGTACTTTTTCATATGATTATTATTTAGTTTTTACGTTGCCATATGGAATCTCGCATGCGAAAATCATCTTTCTATATGACTTTTTTGGGATGCTCGATTTCATAATTTTTAGATTTATAAGTTGTTTAATTGATTTGCTGTTTTGTCTTTTGAAAGGGTTAAGAAAATCCCCATAAATAAGAATCGGGGTGCTCCTTGTGTAATTGGCTTTCCTGGAACTAAGCCAGACTCATTGCTTTCAGGTGCATATTGATAGCCGAAAATATTATCTCTACCCAACACATTGCTACAAGCTAAATGAATGATAAGGTTAGGTTTTGGTAAATAACTCCAGCTTAAGCTCAAATCCTGAAAGCTTTTGGTTTTGGAATTTTGCTCTCCAACTAAATTTGGATTGGTATAAGCATATCCATCATTAAAGCTGAAGGACATTCCCAGCTGCGATTGTAAAGCCGATACAAAATGCTTTGCCACAACAGATGCATTATGTTTGGGAGCAAAACTTGGCTGTACTTTAGTTTCAAATGCATCAAATTTTCTTTTAGAATCCACAAAACTGTAGGTCACCCAGAAGTCAGTATTTTTAATGGATTTTCGATCACGATAAAAGAAATCCATCCCTTTTGCATATCCACTTCCGCTAAGTGAAATATCTTCTGGCGCTAGATTTGATCCGTTGAAAGTAATTAAATTGTCATAAGATTTATGAAAAGCTTCCCCTCGGAATGTCCTGCCATTTTTGGAAATAAAATAATTTAGAATGAAATGTTGTGCTTCTGTATTTCCTAAACTGGTATTAATCACTCTAAATCTTTCAAGTGGAAGCTGGCTGAAAGTTCCATAAGCAAAAGACATTTGTCCTTCATGCTCAAATTTGTAGGAAACTGATGCTCTTGGATCTACCCAAAATTCATCGCTTAAGACACTGTAGCCTGATCTTAATCCAGCTCTGAAAATCAGTTGATTGCTCAAATAATAATCAGACTCAACAAATACATTATAGCGTTGATCCAGAAAATCTCTACTCAAGCCTTCATTTACCAAAGTTTCTTCAAAAGAAGACCAGGTGCTTTCTATTCCTGTTTTTAGAGAAATAGCATCAGAGAAATCTTTAATAGCCACTCCCTTGGCATGGATCAACCTACTCTGTTGGCGAATATTTTGTCCACCCAAATCAAATTGATCTGTATTATCTGAATAAGAGACCCCTCCAGTATAGCTCCAGTTGTTTTCACCAAGTAGTTTAATATTGGTTTGTGCGTAGGTATAGTCATTTTTAATTCCGATTAGACTTCCTCTTGCTGCATCACCAGGTTGCTGTTGCCATAACTTTAATCCGTTAGATTCCTTTTGGAAATAGGCCTTTAATATCCCACCATTCCCTACTTTTTGATTTGCTGCAAGGGAAACATCCCAACCATGTGGGGCGCGTTCCCAATCAAAGTTTTGCTTTATCAATGATTGATAAGGTTCCAGATCAAAATAATTAGCTGAAGCCGTTAAGCTGTTATTTTTACCGACCAAAGTTTGCGTATAGCCTCCACCCAAAGACATAATACTAACATCTCCTTGGCTTCGAACTGGAATATCTACCGTATTTAAAGCTAAAGCTGATGAAAGTGCTTGTCCATATTCAGCCGAATAGCCACCCGTGCTAAAAAAAGAACCTTTGAAAAGGTTAGGGCTAAACCTTGTCCGAGTAGGTACATTTGAAGCGGTTGTTCCAAAAGCATTGCCAACCTGCAGACCATCGATAAAAATGGCGGTTTCCGAGGCATCCCCTCCTCTGACGAATAATCGTCCATCATTCCCAACAGTTGAAGTCCCCGGTAAAGTTTGAAAAGCACCAATGATATCGCCCATTGCACTTGGCGTGGTCACAATATCCAATGGCTTTAGCACCACCGCTTTGTTTTCATCTGAGGCTTCCATGGCTCCTGCGGTAATGGTAACTGCATTTAATTGATCAATAGCTTCTTTGAGTTGAATTTCAATTTCAAGTGGAGTTGCTTTCAACTCGATAGGGATTTCCTGATTTTTATAGCCTACAGATTGTGCCACTAAAAATTGGCTGGCTGTTGCTGATGTTTCAAATGAAAAATAACCATTTGCATTTGTGGAAGTGCCATCGTAAGTATTTTTAATATAGACACTCACACCAGGCAGGCTGTCTCCTTTGGTGGAAGTGACAAAACCTGAGATAAGACTTTGTGCTTCTGCTCTAACACTTGCGATTAAAATAAATAGGATGACTAACTTTTTCATGATGGTGATAATCGTTTATCTATGCACCAAAAGTGGGGTGGTTTTCTGTTTTTATAAATTAAAGTTGACTGAAGTGTAGAATTAGTAGGATGAAGTGTAGGGAGCACGAGCTAGAAGCTCGCGCTAGCTTTTATAAGGGATTGGATTTACAGCATTTGAGGACTAAAGCACAAGCGGACGCTTGCGCTATTGCAGATTTAATGCAGTTTGTTTCACTTAAGCACTGGTTCAATCGTCCGCTTGGATCAATCTAGCAGGATGAATCCAATCTCACAACTTGTACCATACAAAAGCACAAGCGGACGCTTGCGCCATTGCAGAATTAGCGCAGTTTGTTTCACTTAAGCACTGGTTCAAGCGTCCGCTTGGACCAATCTAGCAGGATGTATCCAATCTCACAACTTGCACCATACAAAAGCATAAGCGGATGCTTGCGCTAGGATATATTATTACCTACTAAAATAAAAAAAGGCTGTCTCGTACTAGACGAAACAACCCTTCAACATACAGCATTTAAAATAATTTATTGCACTGCAGTCAGTGCATTTAAGTTTCCATATCCAAATTGTGAGTTTCTATTTGGATAAAATTCGGAAGATTCTCTAAGCTTTTGCAATACTTGATCTCTGTTCCATGACGGGTTTTTAGACCAAACCAAAGCTGCGATACCTGCAGTAGTAGCTGTAGCTACAGAAGAACCGCCAACGGTTGACGGCTGATTTCCGCTCATGGCCACAGAAAGTGGGTGTGCATCTGAACCAGCTTTTTCCATAATTGCAGTAAAATCAACTTTATCACCAGAATGACAAGTATTACATCTTTGATATTGACCTTCTTTCACTCCCGTTACTGCAACTGTTTCATTCATATTGGCAGGAAAAATAACCCCATACCAGTTGGTCCAGCTAGTGGAAGTACCAGCAGCCGCAAAAATCAACTTACCTCTTCCGTAAGCATAACGAATACCATCTGCTACTTTGGAATTATTAAATACATCTCCTATTGACATGCTAATGATTTTCACATCAGAGCGGTTTCCTAAAAACACTAAGGCTTCTGTAACTCCATCTTTTTCGTTTCCACCATTTACCACTACATCGCTAGTGCCTCTAACGCCAACTAAATTAGCATTATAAGCAACACCAACTGCTGATCCGTCATTGCTTCTTGGTGCAGTTGCTACACCGGCCATTGAAGTTCCATGACCGCATTTGTCATCTGCTCCGTCATAAGATTTCCACCACCAAGATCCCGTTTGGTAAGTTCCTTTGCTTTCAACTGTTCTATTTTGTGAATAGCCTGAATTGAATTGACTTCCCAATTTTGCCTGATCTGGAGATAAACCAGTATCAATCATTCCAATCGTAATTCCAGCACCAGTGCTGTAATTCCAAGCTTGGTCAATTCCCATTTGCGGAAAATTCCATGACATTTTAGCGCCAGGAGCAATATCCGTATAAAGTCCTGCTATATTATAATTAGGATCATTTGAACATCCTGAATCACTATAACGCTCATTTTCGCCATATTTTTGGAAATCTACTTGATAGCCTAATGGTTCAATATAACGCACATTATCTAATGATCGCAATCTGCTAATTACTTCTAAGTCATAAACCCTCATTTCCACAAAAGGTAATACCTCATGGGAGAAATTAGGTAATTCATCATTTGTAATTTCCATTTGTCTTTTTCTTTCAAGTACAGATCGAGCCTCCTCAATAATGTCTGTTCTTGAACTCACCCAATTAGGATCTTTTACATTAATAGAAGTCATTCTTTCATTGATGTTATGCTCACCTGGAGCTAAATAACCGACCGTAAGAATACTATCGGAATGCACTAATGCACTCCATAATTGCACATCATTAAGTTCCGACCAATTGAATTCATTTTTCTTTTCCAATGCACTTTTAATAATGGCATCAATTTCTGATTTCGAAACAATCTCAATTTCTTGTTCTGGTTGAACATTTTCATTAACTAAACTTAAATCTTCAGTGTCTTGAGCACAAGACCACAAAAGAGATGAAGCAATAAATACTGTTAAAATTTTTCTCATTTCCGTAGTGATTAGTGTTGGTTTTAATTTATGCTGTATGCAGAGTAATTTGCAAAACTTAAATTTAACTTACAAGTGTTTGTTAGAATTAAATTTGTATTTATCTAAGAAAAGAAGAATTAAAATCTACTAAAAATAGTCTTTAAATGGGATTAAGCTATATAAATTGAATTATAAATGGGTTGAGAATTAGGAAGCACGAGCTGGGAAGTTAACTTCTAGCTCTAAGCACAAGCGGACGCTTGCGCTAGTGCAATTAGGTTCAATTTTGCTCTGGTTCAAGCGTCCGCTTGGACCAATCTAGGCTCGGGCTAGCATTTGAACGTTTTCAGATATCTAATTGCTATACAATGCACCTTCTTGCTAGGAGCCTGCTGGGTCGTACCTTTTATATGATTGCAAATAAAGAATGAATAATTACTTCTTATCGAAATAGACTTCCTTGCCATCATATTTGATCATATATCTACCTTTGGGAAGCTTTCGAATATTACAGGAGACATCTTTTCCTCTCTTGATTATTCTGCTATTGTCATTGTAAAGCAAAAAGCTGACCTCCTCAGTGAATTCAATAATCCAATTATCTTCATCAATAGCGTGACTAATTTCAGATTTATCCGAATAAAAATTAAAACCTTCTGAAAGCTTTACTTCCATTTCAGGTTCATGATATTGTACTCTATAGCTGTTATCTCCTTTTACATGATCCAATTCCAAACTGTGCTGATTAATAAAAATTCCCCCTTTGGTTTTGACTGTATCAAGCGGAAACCATCCATCTTCTGTATCTTTTTCAACTATATAAAAGCCATCTTTAGATTCCTTAGTAGTTATCCAAATAATCTGATTTTCATCTACATAAACCTTTAGCCAACTAAATTTCAAATCTCCTTGAATCACTTCCGGATTAGTAAGTTCTGGTTGACAAGCATCACCATGAACTATTCGTATTACAACTCTGGCATCTTCTTCAAGATTTTGCAAATCAATTTCATAGGCTGAAACTGATGGACTTTCCACTACTAACTCACCATTTACATAAATTTTCTCGATGCAAAAACCAATATCTTGCCCTAAATATGGGTTTCGGACGAATACATTTTCACCCTGATAAAATCCTCTAAAATAACTATCCTTAGCGCTTAACGAAAAGGACAACCCTATGAACAATATGAGAAGTGAAAGTTTTTTCATTCTATTATTACTTATCGATCATTCATATCTCAATGATTCGATAGGATCTAGTTTTGAAGCTTTATAAGCTGGATAATAACCAGATATTAAACCTACTATTACACATATTATAACCCCTACTAACATCCACAACCAAGGGACTACAAAACCTCCATCACCAATAAATGCAGATATACCATTACCTATACTGATTCCCAGAATTATACCTGCAATTCCTCCAATCTGACAAATCACAATAGCCTCCCATAAAAATTGTAATCTTATTTTAGTAGGAGATGCTCCAATTGCTTTTCTTATACCAATTTCTCTTGTTCTCTCTGTAACAGAAACCATCATTATATTCATCAAACCAATAGAAGCCCCTAAAAGCGTTATAGCTCCAATGGCAAAACCCCCAATACGTAAGTAACCGGCTATTTCTTCCAATCTTTCGGCCAGAGATTCACTTTTTTGAATATTAAAAGAATTTTCTTTTCCAATACCATCTCCTCTTATTCCTCGCATAACACCTGTTGCTTCAGCTATACCCTGATCCATAAAAATAGGATCGGGCACAGAAACTGTAATATTATATTGAAGCGTATTATTAGCAAATAAGGTAGATAATCCAACGGGAATTAATACCGACTGATCAGCTCCACCTCCGCCCATACCACCTTGCTCCTCTATTACACCAATTACCTTGAAACGCGAACCAAAAAATGAAATATCCTTATTTATAGGGTCAACATTTTCCTTAAATAATTTATCAACCACATTTGCACCTAAAATCACAACTCCACTATTATTCTGAATTTCTAAAGGCGCAAAATTTCGACCCTTATCTATTTCGTATGCTTTTTGAATCAAATAATTTTCATCTGCTGCATATACATCTATGGTTGGTGTAGTCTTTTCGGATTTGTATTTCAACTCAGCACTTCCCGTCATTCTAGTATATACTGAGACATCTCCTTCAAAATTGTATTTATTTTTAAATTGAACTGCCTCCTTATAATCAATCGGCTCATAAGTTTTTTCCTTTTTTCCATCGGAAGTACTTCTCCTTCCATCCAATCCTCTCGCTTCAATATCAAAATTATTAGCACCTAAACCAGCTAAGTTTCCACTAACAGAGTTTTGTATTCCATCAATAGCAGTTAAAATACCAACCAAAGCTGTAATACCAATTGCAATAATGGCAGCAGTTAAAATCGTTCTCAATCGATTGCCCTTAATCGATCTTACGCCTTCTTTAATATTTTCCAGATAATCCAAAAGCAGTTATTTTTTTGTAAATTTTAGCAATTTAATGTGATTATTCACGATATATTACATAAAAGTAAGAAACTTTGATTTGAAACTCCATTTATTATATTTAGTTATACATTTAAGAATCGATTTTTATTAATATGACTCAAAAAATTTTCATCTACCTTTTCATTGCTTTCCTTACTATTCAAAATTTGAAAGCGAATCAAATTTTAGTACCAATGGATGAGGAACAATCCAATCATTTGAAAGCTTATGGAATAGCCTTTTGGATATTGGAAAAAGAAATACCGCTTGATTGGTTGTTAAATTATAGAGGCGGTAGTTTTTTAATCGAAAGCAAGCAGTCCATCATCAATGAATTGATTATAAGAGGAGTATCTTATGAGATTATTTCAGATGCGGCTGCCAATAATATGTTGGATGAAATTGCTAGCCCATCTTCCAATAAAGACGCTATGCGACTGGATAAGGTGCCTAAAATTGCGGTTTACTCCCCCAAATCAAAACAACCATGGGATGACGCGGTAACCCTAGTATTAACCTATGCTGAAATCCCCTATGATGTAATTTTTGATGATGAAATTATGACGGAAGGATTGGCTGAATATGATTGGTTGCATTTGCATCATGAGGATTTTACCGGGCAATATGGAAAATTTTATAGAAGTTATGCCAACCAGCCTTGGTACATAGAACAACAAAAAGAATATGAAGCCATGGCTAAAAAACATGGATTCAGAAAAGTAACACAACTTAAACTTGCCATTACTCAAAAAATAAGAGGTTTTGTTAATAAAGGCGGCTTTCTATTTGCCATGTGTTCTGCAACCGATACTTATGATATTGCTTTAGCTGCGGCAGGTGTTGATATAGCTGGTAGAATGTATGATGGTGATCCAGCAGACCCAAACGCACAGGAAAAATTGGATTATGAACAAACATTTGCATTTGAGAATTTCAAATTGGAAATGAACCCACTGGAATACGAATACTCTAATATTGATCAAAACCAGATCGATAGATCAGGGGTAAAAGAGGGAAATGATTTCTTCACTTTATTTGAGTTCTCCGCTAAATGGGATCCCATTCCTACCATGTTAACTCAAAATCATGAGAAATTGGTGAAAGGTTTTATGGGGCAAACTACCGCTTATAAAAAGAGTTTGATAAAACCTGATGTAGTGATCTTAGGAGAAAATGGTGAGATTGACGAAGCCCGTTACTTACACGGAATATTTGGAAAAGGCTTTTGGACTTTCTATGGCGGGCACGACCCGGAAGATTATCAACACTTTGTGGGCGAGCCTCCAACTGATTTGAATTTACACCCCAACTCTCCGGGCTATCGATTGATCTTAAATAATATTTTATTTCCAGCAGCTAAGAAGAAAAAGAAAAAGACTTAATGAGTTAAATACAATTAGAACATTGGGCTAATTTGATTGTGCTTAAAATTCATTTCTAGGAATTGTGATAAATTATTAGTTACAATTCACCATAATTATTACTTCAATTTTCAAAAAAACCTACATATTCATTTCCACAAAAACATTCATATATTTATAATAAAATTAAGTATATCATGATTTATTAAATCGGTTAAAATACAGTATTTCAAATAGTTGCATTTTCTCTTGTATCCTAATTTTCAGAATATACCTTTGCGCACTGAAAATTTAAAATAACTCTAAAAAGTACAAGAAATGAACACTACTACTCAAAAGAACAATTCAAAAGTAAACACAGAAAAAGAACAATTCTTAAACAGAATTATTAAGAAAAACAATTCCATACAAAGTCTTTGCGTTAACGGATGTGTTAGCGGTTCATAATTTTTTCTTCTAAATTAAAAAAAAACAATGGTTGAATCAACAACTAAAACTAATGCAGAATTGCTATCTGCGTTGGATAGTAATGATGATTTCACTATCCTAGAAGGTTTTATGGAAAGATATTCTGTTAACCGAGAGGAAGCAGAAGAAATTTTACAAGAAACCAAAAAATGGTTATGGTTAGCATCGGAAAATATTAAAGAGAAAAAAGGCTTTCGTCTTTTTATAGATAACTCTTTAATGATAATTGATGAAATGTGGCATAATTTGATATTGCACACAAAGATTTATCAAAAATTTTGCAATGAAAAACTGAATTTATTTGTGCACCACGAACCTACTCCTGCATCAGCGAAGGTTATAGGCTTTGATAGCGAGGAAGAGAAACAGAAGTTTCAGAAAACCCAAGAAGAAAAATTGCATCAGCAATTATCCTATATTTATGATAAACTAGGCCCTGAAACGGTAAGTAAATGGTATGAAGAATTTCCTGAAAAATTTAGTAAAGAGAAAATTAAAGCTTTAAAGCGATAATTCATCATCGCTAGAGTTTTTCAATTAGACGGTAGTTGTAACATTATTTACATCTACCGTTTTTTTTATACCTATGATTTCATAAAAAACCTCTACAATAAACTCCATATATCATAAAGGAATAAAACTTTTCAATTTTATTCTATATATTTCTATTTCAGAGATATATTATAAAGTGCATTTGAAAGAATTTTTTTTACATATTAGCAATAGCTCGAAAACTAGAAAGATTACTATCTTCCTGTTCATTGTATTCCTATCATCTATTAATTCTTTTAAGGGAAATAGCCAATCGTACTTCTCCCCCATGATGCAACATTATTCCGCTAAAGATTATAGAGCTGGAATATCAAATTTTGATATGGCTCAATCCGATGATGGTTTACTATACTTCTCCAATTTAAATGGTATCCTAAAGTTTGATGGCAAAGAGTGGCAGTTTATTAAAATAACAGGCGGTAAAATTTCACGTGCCATACATCAAGATTACAAAGGAAGAATATATGTTGGAAGCAAAGATGAATTGGGGTATTTGACTATTGATAGCTTGGAAAACACATACTATCATTCTTTACGTAATAAACTTGAAATTGAAAGAATCGGTCAAGTACTGCAGATTTTAAGTATTGAAGAGGATGTATATTTCATCACCTTAAAATACCTTATCCGATTTAATCCAAATGGATTTAAATACTGGGAATTAAACAGAGGGGTTGGAGGATTTACTTATCAAGATAATCTTTATATTAAACAAGTGGATCAAGCATTGTTAAAACTTGATAAAGATAGCTTAATTACTCTTTCAGGTATTAATATAGAACGCCCTTCCGCCATAAGAGGCAATACTACGAAGGGGGATTTTCTAGATGAAAAATACATTATAGGTATCGGTCAAAAGAAGGGGTATGTTTTTAGAAATGATTCAATACTTGAGACTCCCAATCAATATCCATTTGGCAATTCACTACTTTCACTAAGTAGAAGTAATCTGAAAGACAATTCCATTTGGGCATCTACATTAGATAATGGTATTTTTAATTTTAAATTAGGAGATTCTATTTATAGACATTTAGATGTTGATAAGGGTCTTCCCACCAATATTCATTTTAATATTTATTCAGATAATCAAGCAGGGGTTTGGGCATTACATCAAGAAGGCATCACTAGAATTCAAACATCAAAAAAAATAAAGCATTGGGGTAAGGATATAGGTTTCGATGCTCCAATAAGCAAAATATTAAATATTAATAATCAAATTTATCTTTCAACTATTGATGGTCTTTATATTTTAAGTAAAGATAAAAACCTCAAACATATTGAGAACTCAAAAGATAGGCTTTTTAATATATTCAATTTTAATAATTTTAAAATTGCAATTGGTGATATCGGCATATATCAGATTAATGATTCTGAAAACATCAAAACGATTTCCATTAAAGGAGGTAACAATGCTTTCCTTTCAAGAAAGGATAAGTTACATATAACTACCTTTAGAAACGGAATTATTGAATATTCACCCAATTCTGATAAAACTGAAAAATATATCCCAGAAATAAGTGGTTTTTGCAATAGTGCTTTAAGTATAAATGCAAAACACTGGCTAAGTTACAAATCAGAAGGAATCTATTTGATTGATGAAAACAATGGAACTCCCAAATGGAAATTTTTTAATCAAAAACACGGCTTACCTGATGTAAATGCCATCAATATTTTGAAATCAGTTGATGATGAAATCCTCTTTACTACCACTCAGGGATTTTATACTTTAAATAAAAACCCAAAAGCTGATTCGAGTAATCTATTTATCCCCCACTCAACAATCACAAAAGAACAGCTTAATATTAACTATATAGATCAAGATAAAAACGGGAACTATTGGATAACCATAGTTGAAGAATCTCAAAATCAATCGGTTATTAAACTTCAAAGAAGTAATGATGGAACTTATCAAAAAGTTGAAAAACCTTTAAAAGCCATTCCAAATCAAAATTTCTCTGCGATTTATGTAGATGAAAAAGAAGATAGTGTAGTTTGGATAGCAGGAAATGAAGGCTTGTATAGATATGATGAAAAAGAGAAAGTAGACTTAGATATTCCTTTCAATACTTTTATAAAGAAAGTAAGTCTCAATGATTCCCTATTGTCTCATGGATTATATAAAGAATATAGGGCAGCAGATAGTATCCCGACCTTAATAATCAATCAGCCAGAAGAATTAGTACCTAAAATTAAATTTTCGAATAATAGCATCAAATTTGAATATAGTGCACTCTTTTATGAACAGCCAGAAAGAAATCAATACTCCTATTATCTTCAAGGTTTTGATCAAGAATGGTCAGATTGGGCAAGCCTAAACCATAAAGAATACACCAATCTACCTGCAGGCAATTACCAATTTAAAGTAAAATCAAAAAACCTCTATGATAAGGAAGGGAAAACTGCTGTTTACAAATTTAAAATTTTACCTCCATGGTATCAAACCACGTGGGCATACTTTTTCTTTAGCATAATTATAGTCTCTATTATTTGGCTTTTAATGCTAGCCTATAGTTATAGAGTTCGCCAACATAGAAAAAGACTTAAATTGATAGTGGCTGATCGCACATTTGAAGTGATACAACAGAAAAAAGTCATTGAAAAGCAATTACTAAAAATGTCGAATTTGAATGAGGAGATTAGCCAACAGCGAGATGATATTTTAGAAAAAAATCAAGAGCTAGAAAGTTCGCAAGAGGAAGTTTTAGCTATCAACAATAAACTCCAAGAACTTAATCACGCCCTGGAGGCAAGAGTTGAAAAAAGAACTGCGAAGATCAAAGACACGATTCGAAAACTACAACAAACGAATAAAGATTTAGATACTTTCACCTATAAAACCTCGCATGATTTAAAAGGACCTATCAGTAGAATCAAAGGAATATTGGCTTTAGCCAGGTTTGAAAACCCTGAATCCAAAACTGATAAGTATCTGGATTTGATCGAAAAAACGACCAAAGAAATGGACATTTTATTGAGTAAATTAACTCAAGTCCATAATATATATAATACAAAAGTTGAATATAATACTATAGATATTCCATCCATTTTCAGAGATGTGATGGAAAAAATCAGCCCCTTAGTAGAGCAAGCCAAATTCAAATTTCATTTTGATTTGAAAAACGAAAATGAACTCAAAACAGATGAGAAGATGCTTGAACTGATTCTACTTAACTTGCTAGAAAATGCATTAATATATGCTGATGATAAAAAAGATCAGCAAGAAATAAAATTAAGTACCCTTCGAAAAGAAAACACTTTCTACCTTTCCATAGAAGATAATGGCGTAGGAATTCCTGATAAACAGCTACCAAGAATATTTGAAATGTTCTATAGAGGTTCTGAAAAATCCATTGGTAACGGACTTGGCTTGTACTTGGTAAAAGTTGCAGTAGAGAAAATTGGTGGAAAGCTTAAAGTCGAAACAGAAGAATTTGTGTTTACTAGGTTTACGATTGAGTTTCCATTGAAGGGGTGAAGCCGCCTAGCCGTCAAAGCCCCCTAACCCCCAAAGGGGGAATGGCTGCATCAGATAAATTGAAGTTGGTTTAGATAGGAAGTAGGAAGTTATGTGTAGAAAGTTGGGAGTTTGAAAAATCAGATGATTCCCTCATTGAATTAACTTAATAAAAAAAGATTGATGAAATTTATTATTTACTGCTAAAATAAATCTGTGCCAGTTCCCTTTGGGGGTTAGGGGGCTTCACCCCTTCTTCTTCGCTATCAACTTTTTCTCTCTGTCCAACAATCCTTTGAGGGTTTGTCCCTTAAAAATCTTAACTGTTTCATTTCTTACTTTCAAAAAGGCTTCGCGAATGGAGCAAGTTTCTTCATCCTTACATTCCTCACATCGCTCATAAAATTTGAAAGTAACACAGGGGAGTAAAGCTATCGCTCCATCAAATAATCTCAATACTTGAGCTAGATTAACCGTTTCAGGTTCTTTTCTCAGATAGTAACCTCCTCCTTTTCCTTTTTTACTCCCCAAAATCCCATCATTTTTTAGCTCAAGCAGAATAGCTTCCAAAAATTTCTGCGGTATATTTTCCTCTTCTGCTATCGTACTGATTAAGGTGGGCCCTTCTCCGTATTTCCTGCCCAAGTGAACTAATGCGTTAATGGCGTATTTTGATTTTTTGGAAATCATATTGGCAAATATACGCTTTGAAAGGGATTTTTAAGGTAAATTATCAAAAAGTATAACCTATATTTATTTTAAATTTATTTTGGTTCTACTGTTATTTTAATGGGATACTACATTTAATTTAACAAGAAAAGTTGATATGATTATATCTAATAGTTTCGTTTTACTAAACAGTATTATAAAAGGCCCCTTCTTTTGACTACTACATAACAAGAATTGCTTCTACAAGAATACCACCAGCTAAAGCTGTAAAATTAACCACAAAAGAAGCAAAAATTCAAGGCTTTATTTTAAATTTGATTCAATGTAAGCGCGCAAATCTTCCACTTGCTGATGACTCATTTTTTCCAAAGTGTAGTTAGGCATGTATTCTTTATGCCCCAATTCAGAATAGGATCCATTCCTTATAATTTCATAAATTGACTTTTTACTATTCTCAGGCATGTGTTTTTTCAACCATTTAAAAGTTAATATTGAATTATCCAGTACCAAATCACTTTCGCCATAAGCATGATGGCAGTGCTGACATCCCAATTCATAAATAGCTTTGCCAAATTGAGGTCTGCCTTCCATAGGATAGCCCTTTTCTTTACTTTCAGGCAATTCAGCAAAAGTAGCAGGAGACTTAGTTAAATAGTGAGATTTAATATATGCAATAGCACTATCACTATCTGATTCTGCCAATTCATTAATATAATCTATTTCCTTTTCGCCCAAATCTAGATCATCCATTTTCATTTGAAGGCTCCATAGATAAGAAATAATACTTTTCATTTCCCAATCTTCAAGTTCCCTGCCTTGAGAGCAAACTGTAGCGCATAAATGAATGCTTTCTTTTAAACTTCCCGAGGCCTTTTCTACTAAGCTGCCATACTTCAAAACATAATCATCATTGTACCACGACTCCTTGTTGACAGCACCCCAAAAGGTTGTACCCTGTAAATACGGAAGTTTATTTTCCATTGCATATTCCAATCGGGCATCTTGATCAACTAAAGTTAAATCCGGATCTTCTCTTTCTACATTATGGCAACTTGTGCAAGTATAAAATCTACTTATGGCTTTAGAGGCAAATCCATCAGGCGGGGTAGTTTTTCCAACATGGATAAGATCATACCCTCTTTTAATATCCAAAGAATCAGGATTTTCAATATAATGTTCCGGATAATCTTGCCCTAAAGATTTCAATACTTCTACAAGATTTTGCTTAGGTGTAATTTCTTTATCACTCAAAGGAGTAAAAGAAAATATCAAAATCAAGAAACTTAAAGAGAATATGACCCAATATTTATAGTTCAATTTATGCATCTGATAAATTTATTTACTTGATCCAACTTTAAAATCTCTTGTGATATTAAAGCCAAAATGAATATCACCGTTTCCAATTCTACCAGTGGTTTCAGCCACGTATAAAGGAGCAATCATTCCCAAAGAATTTGTAAAATTAAGCTGGAAAATATGTCCTTTGGTTTCTAATTCAATTCCCAATCCGGCTGATGACTGATACTGGCTAGCTAACTGATCGGGCAGATTGAAATAATATTCCAGATTGAAAGCCAATACTTTGCTTACTTGAATTCTCGATGCTGTTCCAATGCTGTAAATGTCATTATTACTTTCTAAGTCCAATACAAAATTTCGGTGTACATAAGTTGGCATCAATTGAAAACTTAAAAACTCATTAAATTTCCTGCCCAATAGTAATTGATGCACAAATGTTAGGTTATTGGTAAATGATAAATCTTCAGTTTGAGGTGTTTGAATAGTCCTTACAGCTGCATTAGTATAATAAACCAGTGAAACAGGACTTCCCCTCTCCTTCTTTTGTTGCAGTAATCTGTATTTTAGATAAAAATCATAATGCTTTTGTAAGGAGCTTCTCCCAAATCCCACATTTATATTGTCAGTCAATGCATAATCCAATCCAATTCTTATAGTAGAGTTATCAAGACCCCAAAGTTGCTGCACACCTGAGCTGATTGCTCCAAATCTGTGAGAAATAATAAACTTCATCATACCTTTTGGTAGCACTTCAGTAGAATGTCCATTTACAATTCTTGTATCACGAAATACTTTTTCTCTATCCTCCTGAGCATATAAAATAAATACCCAAAATTGTACGATTAAAACCAGTAGTATTTTTTTCATAATTTTAATTATCTAAAGCCCCGCCATCTACCCAGCAGGCAATAGCTTCAATTTCATCTGCTGTTAAATCCTGTCTACCAGGCGGTGGCATGGTTCCACTTTCGGTTCTGCTTTTAATTCTGGAAGCATTTTGAATAATATTACTGTCTATAGTGAAATTTGGTGATTGAGTTCCATTATGACATCCATTTACTGCACAATTTGTAGCAATAATTGGTTTAATATCACTGCTAAAACTTATATTATCATAAATTTCTACCCCTGAAATTTCGGCTTCACAACCATTAGCATCTCTTGCTAGGATGGTATAATCTCCACTAGCTAAGCCTGTAAACTCAGGACTTTCTTGAGCTTCAGTGCCATTAATTAAATATTCGATAGGCTCAATTCCATCTTCCTGACTAACTATTATACTACCAGAATTTCCCCCACATTCAGAATCATTCTTTTCGACTAAAGAAATTTGAATACCATCTTCATTTTCAACGCTTACTTCTATAGGTTCACTAGCACATTGTGTGTCTTGAATAATAGCTTGCACAGTGTAATTCCCAGCTCCTAAATCGGTAAACACATTGTTATCGCTATAATCACTATCATTCAACCTATATAAATATTTTTCTTCTCCGTTGACATTAACTACAATTTCACCTGTAGTAGCAGCGCAAGAAGTATTTTGAACTGACTCAATTACTAATTCAAATGCTGCGGTTTCACATATTGTCTCTGGTGCTGCAATTCTTTCATACTCACAACCGAATATAAAAAATAGAAGTGAAATAAAATATGTTGTTTTAATTAACGATTTCTTCATAAAACCTGATTTCAATTTACTTTGAGTAACTACGGATTCACTTAATGATTTGGATTAAAAAAGAAAGATATAAAGGATTTAGTTCTAAAAATAATTATACATAACTAAATATAGTCTAATTCAATTACTCATTTGTAATTTACTACTAAAAATTTAAAACATTTTTTTAAAACCTAAAATCCTAACAATCAATATATTAAATACCTTTTAGTTGAGATGTTTGATTTTACTATAGAATATAATCAAGAATCAAAAAATCTAGATTTGAATCAGGATCGTACATGAAGCCAAAACCAAAAATGATGATTATAAAAAACAAAGTTTAAAAGCTTTAATAAAAAGCACGCTGATAGCCATAGCAGCATCAAGCTTAATATTTACGGCTTGTGATCCCGAGGAAGAGATGACCCCTGAAATGCTTACTGGATCAATTTCTGCATCAGATCAAACTTTGGATGGAAATACTATAATTGTTGATAATGTAACGCTCAATAAAGCAGCTTGAGTGGTAGTACATGCAAGCAATGAATCAGGAGATGGGCCTTAAGTACTGGAAATAATTTCTGAGCCCTTCTTGATTGAAGCTGGGTAGCAAATTGATCTTATGATTAGCTTATCTGATGGAATAGATCTTTCTGCTGGTGATAGATTATGGGGTATGCTTCACAATGATAATGGCATAGGTGGAGAATATGAGTTTGATGGCGCTAATGATTCTGATAACCCCATCACCTTTTCTTCCATTGATGTAACAATGTCTGAGACTACAAATTATGACGTAAATAATGATGGTCTTACAAATAATGGGGCTCAATTAGGAACTGTAACTTTTACAGTCCCAAATGATGCACCAAATACCTTATTCTATAATTGTGAGTTTCATAGTTCAATGACAGGAACTATCAGCATTACAGATTAAGAACCTGTCTAAGTTTTTAAGGATAAGAAACCATTTTTCCTAGTAGTTTAGTGGTTTAGGGCGACTCAATTGAGTCGCTTTTTTTATTTCTTGAACGTTATTCTTTAGCTGATTTTCCTCTTGTAGATATCCCAAACGGATAATAAAGAGGACAAAAACTAATAAAACTGGTGGCTACAAATATTATAGCAAGTATTCCTAAAATAATGGCTAAAATGCCAGAAATAACTCCAAAATAATAAAGTACTCCGACTGTAATGGCTAGTAAAATTCTAATGATTTTATCAGCAGACCCCATATTAGCTTGCATAATGATTTTATTTAAGTGATTAATTTCTTATAAATTTAATCATTACTAGCCGCTAAGGTGTAACTAATGTTACCAATAGAATTGATGCGAACTTTTCCAAAGTTCTAGCCCTTGGAAAAGTTTAGAAGCTATTTTCTGGTCAATAAATCCACTGCCTTCTTCATGGCATTCAATTGTTGCTTTTCTTCATAAACATGTGCTGGAGCTGCCCGTTCTTGGCAATCATAAAGTGGACAAGTTTCACAGGTTTCATTCACAATACGAATTGGAATTACTGGGTCATTGTGAAATTTTACTTTGCGTTTCATGGCCGGAGTGATTAACAAGCCAATAGACACACTGCTATTTTGCCCAATATTTTTATTACTTGGCTTTGCCAAACTAATAATCAAGTATTCATTATCGGAATTTACATACTGACTACGCTGCACCTTGCACTTAACCTTATCTTGCTTATCTCCTGTTTGATTTCGTAATTCTTTTAGAATCTCGATAGAGGCCCATCTTCTGCAATAATGCTGGTCTAAAGCAGTTCCATGGGGATTATGCAAACCAGAGAGATGCATTTCTTTAGTCAGTTTGAAAGTTTCTTCATTTGAAGTGCTAAAGCGTAAAAAGAAAAGCTCCTTAATTCCAAAAACCTTGGGCAATAAATTAGTCATCCTGTGCATCAGCATTTCAGGAGTGCATTGATAGGTTTCCAAGATGTTTAATAACAAATTTGCTTTAAACTGCGGTTCTGAAAGAAAATTTCTTAAATCTTCCACTATGGCTTTTTCAGGCAATGCCAATGCACAAGCAAAATAAGAGGCTTTATAGTTGTTTAATACCTCCTCAAATGAATTAACCGATATCCAACTTGAAGTTAAAGGCCGAGGATTCAAGTTTAAGGTTTGATACCCTAACTCCTTTGCCATGGTGAATAGCTTCTGTGATTCAGTCAATTTAGGATTCATCAATAATTGTGGAGCTTCTCCCGGTATAGTCATGGAACGCAAAGGCTTGAGTTCCTGCTGATGTTCCAATCCCTTTGGCAAAACCTGATATTGATATTCTGATTTCAGGATTCCTTCTAATTGCTGAAAAGTATAGGGGTAAGAAATATCATTGAAAAATTGAGTTCTAAAAGCTTCGACTGATTCTTCTATACTCTCAAAATAATTGTCGTGCATCTCCTGAAATGATCGCAACATATTTAGATATAAACTTTCTACCCGAAGACCATAATTCCTGCTAATTTCTATCAATGTACTTAAAAAAGCACCCAATTTTGCAGGGGCATTGCTTAAAAGGTCTAGTAAATGGGCAGGCTCTATTCCAAATAATTCCAAAGGCAGTTCTTTGAATAAGTTTGACTGTAATAATTCTCCCAAGGGAGCCAGTTTTTTACTCAATTGTAAGGAAACCAAATCATCAAAACTGACTTCCAGCGTTTCTGATAATTTATTGATCTTCTCTATTTTAGGATATTTTTTACCTTTTTCTATTTCGTTTAGGTAAGATGCAGATAAACCCGTTTGCTTTGATAATTGCGCAAAAGACAAGCCTTTTTCTAAGCGTAACTGCCGCACTTTTAAACCAAATATCAGTTTTACATTTTCTTGAGATATAGCCATTTTTAGTTGTTTATGTGTTAATTCCCACAATCCGAGCTTTGAATACTTATGTCTAATTGTAATCCTGAAAAATAACCTTTGGCGATTTACTTTATGTTCTCTTGTCTCTTTGTGGTGAAAATTTGCTACCGTCAGAACAGATTAACAAGCATTAATTTTTTACCACGACTTGTCCCGTATTTATCGGGAAAAGATTCAAAACCTGCCTGCCGCAGGCAGGGAAAACAAAAGGGTTTTCGCTAAAGCGACAGACTTCATAATAAAACATGTCATTACTTAATAGTATTTAAATATCCATAAAGTAAAATCTAAGCTGGATTTATTTCTCAACGTGCTGTGATTTTATCACAAATTTCCCGTTTCCATCATTCTCCTATAAAGCGAAGAAACTTTTTTCATTTTTTTTTCAAAGCCCTATTAACTCACTGCTTCTTTTAAAAGCATTCGCTAATATAGCGAATAAAATCCAATAGCGAATATTCGCTTGTTATTTAATTTTCGCTGACCTACATTTGAAATATCGATCACTAAAAAACTGATAATCAAATGGAAACTACGTCAGCACAATTAAGTAAAACTAAAAAGAAAGAAGAAGGCTTTAATCTATTGACTGAAGAAGCCATTTCATTTTTAAATAAACTGCATGAAAGGTTTAATGAAAAGAGGTTTGAGCTTTTAGGAAGAAGAGAACAAGTCTATGACCAAATCAAACAAGGTAAAGACTTGGACTTCCCGAAATCCACAGAACACATCAGAAAGGATCCTGATTGGAGAATTGCTCCATTACCAAAAGACTTACAAAATAGAAAAGTAGAAATTACTGGTCCCGTAGATCGGAAAATGATTATCAATGCGCTAAACTCAGGTGCAAAGGTTTTTATGGCAGATTTTGAAGATGCTACTAGTCCAACTTGGAAAAATATCACTGAAGGTCAGCAAAACCTATATGATGCTATCCGAAAACAAATTGATTTTACTGCCGAAAATGGCAAGACTTATAAATTAAAAGATAATACCGCTGTTCTAAAAGTTAGACCTAGAGGATGGCATTTATCGGAAAAGAACTTTTTAGTAAATGGAGAACAGATTTCCGCATCACTTTTCGATTTCGGATTATACTTCTTTCATAATGCCCATGAACTGATTAGAAATGGAAGTGGCCCTTACTTCTATTTACCAAAATTAGAACACAGATGTGAAGCAAGGTTATGGAATGAAGTATTTGTGTTTGCGCAAAATGAATTAGGGATTTCAGTTGGCACTATCAAATCAACAGTTTTAGTAGAAACCATCACAGCTGCCTTCCAGATGGAAGAAATTATCTACGAATTAAGAGACCACATGGCGGGTCTGAATGCTGGTAGATGGGATTATATTTTCAGTTTTATCAAGAAATTCAGAGATAGACCTGATTACATTCTTCCAGACAGAAATCAAGTGACCATACAAGTTCCATTTATGAAAGCTTATGCTAATCTATTGGTAAAAACTTGTCATAAAAGAGGAGCGCATGCCATTGGTGGTATGTCTGCTTTCATTCCAACCAAAGACGAAGAGCAAAATCAGAAAATATTTGATAAAGTACGAAATGACAAAACAGAAGAGGCTCTAGCAGGATATGATGGGAGCTGGGTAGCTCATCCCGCATTAATTCCAGCTGTTGAAGCTGTTTTTGATCAAATAATTGGAGACAAACCTCATCAAAAACATATAAAAAGAGACGAATTCAGCACCACTCCATCTGCCTTAACAAGCCCAAATGTGATGTATGGAGAGGTAACTGAAAAGGGAGTTCGGATGAATATTAATGTGGCTTTACTCTACATAGAATCATGGCTACAAGGAACGGGTGCTGCAGCAATCTATAATCTGATGGAGGATGCTGCAACGGCCGAAATAAGCCGCGCGCAATTATGGCAATGGTATCACCATCAAGTATCCTTTAAAAATGGGAAGATATTTAACAGAGCGCTTTTCTGTATGATGCTAGAAGAGGAAACAGAAAAAGTAAAAGAAATGCTAGGACAAGAAAGAGTAGAAAGCGGAAAATTAGCAATTGCTCGTGATTTACTGAAAAACTTAGTAAAGAGCGAAGACTTTGAAGATTTCCTTACTCTTAAAGCATACCCACACCTATAAATCAATTTAAATCATACTATAAAAATAAACGACATGAATACTCAAGAAAAAATCAATCAAATAGTAACGGATTGGGATACAAATCCAAGATGGAAGGATGTAGAACGTACTTATACTGCTGAAGAGGTAGTTAAATTAGCGGGAACCGTAAAAATTGATCACAGCTTAGCCCGATTAGGTGCTGAAAGATTGTGGAATTTACTAAAAACAGAAGAATTTGTATCTGGCTTAGGAGCCTTGACTGGTAACCAAGCCATACAAGAAGTTCAAGCCGGATTAAAAGCCATTTATTTAAGCGGATGGCAAGTGGCAGCAGATGCAAACCTTGCTGGCCAGATGTATCCTGACCAAAGCTTATACCCAGCAGACAGTGTACCTAATGTAGTGAAGCGAATCAATAATGCTTTGCTAAGAGCAGACCAAATTCAATCTGTAAGTGGAGAAGGGGATATTCATTGGATGGCGCCCATTGTAGCAGATGCCGAAGCTGGATTTGGCGGAAATTTGAATGCTTTTGAATTAATGAAAGGCATGATAGAAGCCGGAGCAGCTGGTGTTCATTTTGAAGATCAATTATCTTCTGCTAAAAAATGTGGCCACCTTGGCGGGAAAGTTTTAGTACCGACTCAAGAAGCCATCAATAAACTAATCTCAGCCAGACTAGCAACGGATGTAATGGGTGTTCCTACTATCATCATTGCAAGAACAGATGCTGATGCTGCTAACTTACTAACTTCTGATGTGGATGAGAGAGATCGTCAATTTTTAACTGGTGAAAGATCAGCTGAAGGATTCTTTGGAGTGAAAAATGGTTTGGAGCAAGCAATTAATAGAGGTTTGGCTTATGCACCCTATGCCGATTTAGTTTGGTGCGAAACTTCTCATCCTGACTTGGGAGAAGCGAGAGAATTTGCACAAGCGATCAAAGAAAAATATCCTGATAAGATGCTGGCTTATAATTGTTCACCATCATTCAACTGGGCAGCGAAATTAACCGAAAGCGAAATGCTGGAGTACCGTGAAAAATTAGCTGAAATGGGCTATAAATTCCAGTTCATTACGCTTGCAGGATTCCACGCATTGAATACTGCCATGTTCGAATTAGCCACAGCCTACAAAAACAAAGGAATGGCTGGTTATTCAGAATTGCAGCAAAGAGAATTTGCTTTACAGAAACAAGGTTTCAAAGCAGTAAAACACCAAGCATTTGTTGGTACTGGCTACTTTGATGCCGTACAGAATGCCGTGATGCAAGGAAAATCTTCCACTACTGCGCTAAAAGGCTCAACTGAAGAGGCGCAGTTTTAAATAAAAATACCGTTTCCGTGGTTATTCACCTTATGGTGTTTCATGATGAAAAGGCTTCCGAAAGGAGGTCTTTTTTCAGATCAGTTTAAATTTATATAAAAGTTCACTGATTAAGCGTCCGCTTGCACCAACTAGAGTCCAATTGTTCGGAAGTGATTTAGTGTGAATAAGTACAAATCCAAGTAGGCGCAAGCAGACGCTCCCTATGGCAGTCTTCTTCATCTTCATTCTAGCCTATTATACAAACTACATTAGCACATGGTTCCAATTATCGTTCAGACGGTTCCAGCTGTCATACCGAGAGGATGATTCACTTCAGTTTATCAACCTCTCTTCCGCCTTAAAAGCCATGCGCATATGTAATTTCCATTGTGATTCATTAAGCGATGAAACCCTTTATAGGGATGGATTTTATCATCGGTAATAGTAGTTTTTTTCATAGCCATCCAGTCTTAGTTTTAATCTTCCTTTACAAGAAGTGGTGGCGTTGAATTGGATGCCGTAATCCGTGGCTTCAGCTACCGCAACACTTCCTTTGATTATGAAAAATTCACCATCAAATAGTGGACTTTCAAAGTTTGCCCGCATTTGGCTTAAATCATGGGAGACAGTACCTAAAAATTCCTGATAGGCTTTTATCTCAAAAGCACACATACCAAGATGCGAATGCTGCAATATGTTACCCTTTATTTTTGATTTAAATATTATACTTTTTTAAGTTGATAAGATTCAACTCTGTTTTATCTCGGGGTACAGTATTTTAGAATTATCTTCAAAAATCTGTTTTGAATTTAACCTTTGGAAGTAAACTTTTCTTTAATTAGTATTTAATTGTCAGGCTTTAAATTGAATTCCCAAAAATCTTTTTGGTAAACTTCAAAACTGTTCGATAAACTGGCTCCTGTGCCAACGAATGCTTTACCATTTATTGAAAAGGAAATATTATTCCAAAAGCCCTCACCTCCATAGTAATCTTTTTTAATCCACCAGTTGCCAGAATCTTGATACTCCCATATATCTTTGTATGCTGTCTCATTTGAATCATTTACTCCTAAACCAACATAAATTTTGTTGTTATAAGTGAAAGAAATAGCTTTACTTCTTTGCTCCCCAGGAAAGTTAGAAGAAAAATCCCATGTGTCACTTGTTGGGTCATAACTGCAAAAGTCGTTAAGAATATTATTGAAATACCTGCCCAGCCCCACAAAACCTTTTCCCTTAAAAGTATAAGAAATTGCATCGAATCTTTGGGTACCAGGGAAACGGCTTATTTCTGTCCACTGCTTTGAATCTGGAGAATATTTGAAAAAACTTTTATCCCAAGCCGAACCTACAAAGGCCTCATCATTTATTACAAATGTAATTATATTTCCCGCAGACCCAGGATATTCAGTATCAATAGTCCAATTATCATTATTAGAATTATAAATGTAAAAAGCGTTGTCATCCTCTGAATAAACACGTAGAACATTGTTTAAAACAAAGCCACAGTTTCTGCCATAAGGCGTAAAAGGGAGATCATTTTTTTGAACCCAAGAATCATTAGTGGGATCATATTCGAAAAGAACTTTGGTAAAAGTTTTTATTACGGAAAATGTGTAAAAATCATTTCCTCCAATTAAATATCCTTTTTGATCGGTTGAAAGAGCAATTGCATCCATTTTTGGATTACCAGGAAAGTCATTCTTTTGTGACCATGCATAAAATACCTTATAAGGCTTATCTGATATAGCTTCTTTTTCTAAATCTGTTACTGAAATATGAATATCCGTATTTTCAGGAATTAGCGGACTTTTAACATATATGATATGATCGGAAATGGAATCAATTGGAGTTGAAATTTCACCAAACTTAACCTTAATATTTTTCCTCACACTAGAAATATTATCGACCTTAATTAGTACTTCCTGACCAGCATATCCCTCTTTTGGTGCAAATTCCAGTATTTTAATAGGTAAAGTACCCTGACTTACAAAAGAACGAATATTGCCATATACTTCATGTTTTTCCGTTTTGATATATGCTCTCACGTTATAAACTTCGTTTGTTTCAAGTCCATTTGTTACTTTTTGCGTAAATTTACCTTCCTTTATCTCGTCCTCAAATAATATTTTATTCTCGAACCCAAATAATGGTATAAAATCATCAACAGTGGGATTAGAATCCCCTCCTTTACTCCAAGCGAAACCATATTTCAACGTTTTATCTGAGGATGGTATTTTTAGCGTTGCAGAAAAAATTGCCCCTTCATCTTTAAGCACTATAATTTCCTCGGTGATAACAAATGGATAATCCTTAGGTGATATCTCAGCTTCCTTCGTGCAGCTTAAGAATAGAAATAAGATTGCTGAAATGAATAAAAATGGATATTTCATAAGGGTCAAAACGAAAAACTTAATATTAATTGAATTTGATCGATTCCTAAAAAATTGTTAGTACTTAAAAATCGACTATACCGTAATTCCGAGCCAATATAACTTCTGTAATTTAGCCGATATTGGAAACCAGTACCTAAGGAAAAACCCACCATATTTTTATTTAGTAGTTTGAGATCTTCTACTTTTTGAATGGTGATAATATTCTCATTTCTTTCGGATAAATAGAACTCATCACTATATCGTATAGTGCGCCCAAAGTTTCCTCCCAGATTAAAGAAAGGCATCCATCTAAATTTTGTTATAGTGTATCTCAACAATAAAGGAATATCTAAAGATGAAATATTAACAACAATATCTGTCTCGGTGTTATTTTTTTGTGAATTGGTAGAGAAAGAACTTTTTTGATAATTTAAGCCAACGTTCAAAGTTAAATTACTCATTTCAATTGGTGTGTCAATATATAAACCTACTCCAAAAGAATTATTTTTTTCAAATGAAAGGCCACTTAAATATTTATTAGCAATATCATCAGGAACATTTAGTGAAGTTTGGTTAAAAATGGTTGAAAGGCCGATTTTGGTGTGCGGAATTGGTCTATTTAGATTTTTATTCAAATTATCAAGTAACCTAATCAAATACTTTCTTTTAAATTTTAACAATTTGATATTATCTGATACATGCGGATTACTATTGAAAATTGTCTTTAGCTGAGCTTTATATTGATGATTATCCTTTATTAGTTCTGTAAAAAAGCTATTCTCCTTTTCAATAAAAAATCTAGGGGTTTTACCCTCGGAGTACATATAAAGTTTATACTTTCCAGTGGATAATAACTCTAAGAAAACCTTATGATTATTGGCAATAAATTTAATTTCTTTTGAAAAATACCTGGTGCCATCTACCAAGCCATATTCTTTAATATCATCCGCACTAAACTTAAAAATCTTGTCGGCTGAAGATACTTTAATTATCCTTTTGCCATTTTCAAAACCTCCATTAACTATGGAAACTCCCGAAAAAAGAGAACTATCAGTAGCATAATAATCATTTTGGGCGTAAACAGGTTTTGTGGAAATGTAAAGGCAGATTATTAACAAGAGAGGGAATTTATACTGTTTCATTAGAAAAATTTAGCATGAGTTTTTCTTTAAAATAATACCTAAATAAAATCTATCTGTAATTCGTCACTATGAAATTATAATTTTACTTCTTGAATTCTAATCTAAATAAATGATAAAAATAGTAAAGATTTTGTATTGAATATTAATTTGTTGAATGAAAAACTTCTAATTAGGGGCTGCTTAAAATCGACTTAATTCTAGACAATTAAGGCAATGAATATGCTAATAAATATTTTCTTAGACTAGTTTTTCAGCAAGTGCAATCTTTTTTAGAAAATTCCTGTAAAACCTTTGCACTTAAAAATCGAATGTTGATTTTTAAGTGACTAGTCTCAGGCGCCTCGTCTACCTCCTGAACCTCAGTTCGAAGTATAATTATACATCTTTACTTCGCTCAGTCGTATTTGAGGCATCTGAGACTTTTTAAGCAAGCCCTAATTAATTTTCAGTATATATTAAATATTGCTCATTTCTGATATTAAAATACCATTTATTCCACAGCTTAAACAAAAGACCTACATCGTTCGCAGAAGTGAAGTTTTCTGGAAATTCAAATCTAATACTTTTATTTCCAGTTATAAAGTCAAAATCATATACATACTTTTCATCAAATAAATAATCAACTAAAGCTGGATTTCGTGATTTTTTTTCGGTAGGTAAAATATAATTATCGTCTAATAATTCCCAAAAAGCATTGGTAATATTATATCGATGTAACTCGAATTTGGATGGTGTAGGAGTTGAGTTTTCAATAACTAGAAAGAAATCATCATTTACTTTCTTGCTAAATAACATTCTATCTCCAAGAGGGTCAAAAGTGCTTGAATGAATTGTGTCATTAACAGACACTCTGATAACATTTCTATCGCTCAAAAAATATAACTCGTTATTGTGTTCAAATTGAGTCATTATATTGAACTGATAATTCCCTATTATAGGTGCATCTTTCCAGACTATAGGATGCATAATAGTTGTTTTGATATCAGCCCTTCTAATCTTTCCTTTACTTGTTTGAACATAAATATGACCTTGGAATAAAAACACACTTGTTATAAGAGTTCTATAAAAATCAGAATCTGTAGAGTTATTCCATGAGGGGTATGAAAATAAAAGAAGATTTTCATTATATATATCATGCTTGCTAAACAGCTGATAAACGCTTCTTAAACCTTCATAATCATTTCCAAAACGTTTATAACCGCCTACAACAAAGCCGTTTCCACCGTCCTGACGAAAAATTCTATTGTGCTCCAAATCATGCTTATTTTCGATTTGCAATAATTGCCAATCAGTAATATGTTCAAAGATTATTGCGCTCGAACTTTCAGTTTGTAAGCCAAATGACTTAATTTTTATTCTACTTTTAAGATATTGTGAAATTTTGTCATTTTGTAAATTGATATTAACTAGTTGTAGCTTTATCTCTTTGTCATTCTGTGAAATTAATTGAATATTAGATTTATCAAGTTCAAACCTTGTTTCACTATTGTAAAACAAGCCACCATCTTCGGTAAACTCTACAACGGGGCTGCTGCCAAAATTTTGTCCTCTTACAGTAATTACATCATTTAAATTTTCTAATTGAGAAGGGGTTATGTCTGTAATAATGGGTGCTTTAAGGGTCAAAACACTACCAACTTTTAAAGACTCGTTCAATAAAATTTCCAAAGGTATTCGATTCAAAGTATCCCTTTTTTTAAACAAATCGGGTTTATTTGGTAAAATAAATCTAATTTCAGAATTAGTCGAGCTTTTAATTTCAGCATCCTCACCCAATAACTGTACTCTTTGAATCTCAGGATCAAAATTTAAGCCTTTAATAACTACCTCTTCTCCCATTTTTACAGGTTCTTCGTTCATGGATAAAATTATTGGTACTTTGAAAGGAAGGATAGTGTCTGCAACAAGGAAATTGTTTGCTCTAATAGAAATTTTAACTTTTTTGTCCTTCATTGTCTCTTTATAATATTCAGCTTCCAAAGGCATGTTAAAATTAATATTTTTAAGATCAGAAGTTAAAGTTGATTCCACATTTACATTATTCAAATATACTTCATTGATATCTGGATGCAGGTTATCTAGCTCAATCGAGACCATATCTCTTATTGCAAGTGAGTCAGCACTTACATTGAGAATCTTTAAAGGTTTTAAAAACAATGATTGATCCAATTCTAGATCAAAGCCTGCTATTTCAGCAAAAAGCTTATTCTCTTTTTGTTTTAAAGTTTGAGGGACAATAAAACTAAAAGATGTATCGGTTGCATCTAAAACGGTAATTTGTGAACTGTTAAGAAATATTTTATATTTTGTCTTATCACTGTAAAAATTTTGGGTTTCCGCTACAAGAGTGTCTCCCCACGATATATTTGCTTCGTTAATGGAAATGATTCTCGGCCTTTTATAACTAAATTCAATAGAGTCCGTCATTCCTGCAATGGTTACCCATATTTTTGCCTTTTCTTCTAGTTTTTTCGGAACAACTACTGAAATTTCATTATTGCTATTAGCTATCACTTCGTTCTTAATAGAGCTATTGATTTTGTCTTTTTCAAAATTAACTTTTATATGATCTAGAATATGCCCAATAAATCTTCCTTTTATTTTAACAGTATCATCGGTTTTTGCTGCATCAGGATTTATTTCAAGTAACTGAGGTGCATTAATATGATATGTTTTATCAGCCTGGGCCTTATTATTTTTAACAGAAACGAATATTTTATTAGCAGACATATTAATTTGATCGGGAACAACTACTTTTAATAAAGTGTCCGTAGATGCTGCAATCTTGGCCTCAAATTCTTCAAAGAAAGCTTTATTATCGATGTAACTAAAATTTTTGCCCTCAATCGTAATAGTATCGCCTAAAGTACCATTTTCTGGGTAAAAATCGGTAATGGTAGGGGCCTCACTTCCTAAGCTTATAAACTCAATGTTTTCACCATAAACAAAGTATTCTTCTGTTTTTACAAAAGCTCGAACATAGTATTTTTGATTCTCAGCTAAAGTGGATTTTATTTCTTTAGTAAATTGAGTTGAATGTACATCACCTTTAATCACCACACGATCAGAAGACTCCACCTCTGGGTTTGAACTTGTGTCCCAAACAAACCCATAATTTAAAATCTCAAAATTCCCCCTATAAACAAATTCTGCATTAAAAGTTGCTCCCCCCGAATTAATATCTGTAACTGCTAAAGTTCTTAACCTCGGGTACTCCTGACTTGTCACTTCCTCTTCCTCACAATTAATTAAAGAGAAAAACAATAAGGTAAACAACGCATTTCGGAGTAGGGATTTCATATTTTCATTAAAATAAGATTTAAAGAAATTCTGTTTATATTGGTATAAAGTCCTCGTCTTGAATTATGTATGGAAGTAAGCGCATCAGTATTCAATTTAGACATTTGAAAATAACGAACACTTACACTTCCCCTGAATTTTGTAAAGGATTTATATATCGCAGCCCCTCCCCAGTATCCTATTTGACTATTTTGAACTTCAAATGCTTCTTCTTCAGGATAAGGTTGAACAACACCTCCTGTAATTCTTTCCCCAAAAAACTTTGTTTCCGATTTTAAATGGTAATCAATATTAATCCCTCCCTGAAAATAAAAACCAAATTTCTTCTCGGGGAAAGTATATTTTGCTGAAAGAGGAATAGATAATGTAGTTAAATCAATAAATGTGTAATAGTAATCGGTAAAATTTGTATAATTATTTTCAATCATTGATGAATAACTGGATTTAATGAAATGGATTTCACCCTGCGAAGAAATTTTTTCTGTTAAGCGAGGAAATGAGATATTTAAAAGCACTCCAATTGAAGGATCTAATGAGCTATAGGAATCACTGAGATAACTAAAACTAAAGGTGGTTTTGTCTTTTATTTCCGATCTTGCCATACCTATCGCCACTCCAAAATCTATTTGAGTCCAAGGTTTACTAACCTTAATTTCTTTAAATTCTGACCCTTTACACTTATTATATTTTACAATCAATTTAGTCAAAGGCTTTTCATTGAATCCTATGCCAGAAACAAGACTATTAGCATTAGATAAGCAATCACTAATAAGGTAAGTTAATATGCCTCGCCATTCTGATTTTTTCCTTTTAACTATTTTTCCATTAATTTCTTTTTCCTCAAAAATAGATTTCAATTCAAAAATTGCTGTGTCTTTTTTTATTAAGAACACATCTTTGAATTTATAAAGACTCATATCTCCAACTACTATAACCTCAACAAAAGCTTCATTAATAACTTGTGAAGAAAAGAATTTATCGTTGTCAAAACCAAATCCTTTTATTTGGTGTGGTAAATATTTCTTTTCACCTTCGTCATCACCCCGAAAAATACATGACTCGTAATTTTTTAAATTCGAGCGGTAATCTATCTTGCCTTGAATTGTATCATTTTTAAGGTTAATAATGTATCCCTCTTTAAATACACTTTGTCCAAACAAAGTGCCAGCGGATAATATTAGGATTACTAAAATTAATTTAGATCTTATATTCATCATGTTTTAATACTTTCTATTTAAATGGTTGATTTTGCAGGAATCCTACTTACAATATTGATTTTGTAAAACTAATGAATTTATTTTCATTTCATGAGCATTAAATGCTAGTTAAACTTACTCTTTTTTTGATATTACTCCTAGGTTTAATTATAAAGCACATTTTTAATAATATTTCTTAAGTTGTTTTTAAACTCAAGCGTTATGATTATAGTACATTAAAATTATGCAGTCGCTAATAAGTACTAATCTACCATTTTCTAAGAGACAAGTTAACTTATAATAATGCCTTGATTAATTAATATTATAGGAAAGCGCCAGATATTCCTCTGCTATAAAATCGATATGGCCTGAGGCTATCCATCAATTGGAATTGCTTTTGCTTCCAACTGAAATTAACGGAAGCCTCTTTGATGGAAATCCCCCTTGCCTTTCTCCAGGGCTACAGCATCGGTTATGGCAGAACCTGTATCCAAACTGCCCTGCGCTTTGGAGGCCCCCGCCTTGTGCAGCAAACAATCAGTAAAGGAGGTTTTTCCTGCATCTACACGTACTAAAATTCCTATGGTTAAAACTGTTTTCGGGATACTAATGCTTGCGTTATTGAAGGGGGGGGGGGGACTTGTGCTATTGCAGTCCATTTCCATTAAGCACTCACTGGTTTAAGCGTCCGCTTGGTCTCACTAAAGTCTATTTGACCAGATGTGATTTACCATATGTAAACACAAATGGATACTTACACTATTACTATTTGATTCTAAAATGAGAAACAGAGGATGTAACAATTTAAATCACTTAACAAGATAGTGATTCGATTTTTACTGCAGCTATCAAAAATTATAATTCACTACTGCATTTATCAAAAACAAATTGACCTTATTGAGGACGAATACCGGATTATCAGGAAAATCTCCTGTTCCATGTTTGTAGGTTAACAGCAATTCAGGCTTAAAGCCTTTCCATTTTGCATTTTCATAAAACAAATCCAAATTGATGTGCATATAATTCGGAATGGCATATTTATTTAATTCGGGTTCCGTCACGGAAGGTCTCCATTGATGTCCAACACTTACTATAGATTTAACCTTTTTGTTAGATAAATTGAAATTTTGATGGTAATACATCACAACTGCATGATTATTACCAAATCCTTCGCTTCTTTCCCTTTTCTGAAAACTGAATAAAAACTCTCGCCCCCACTCTCTGGGAAATAAAAATCTCCCCTGTCCTGTAATATAATCATAGCCTAAACTGATTTTACCACTCGAAATTGTTTTGGAAATTTGAGCACCGAATAGCTGAGCCATTTCATCTTGAACGTATCTCAAATCGGGATCAGCATTTCCACCATCTCCTACCCTATTTTGCAATAGCCACTCAATTGCCAGCTCCAAACCTGAGTCATTGAATTTGTAAGTGGGTTTTACATATAAAACATTAAATAAATTATCTACATAATAATCCCAAAGTTCGAATTTCAAATTTTCGCTTACTTGATAATCAACATTAGTCAAAGCCACATAATCGGATTTGGAATTTTCATTATAATCACTTCCTTGTCCGTCAATATTCCTTCCTACTGGATAAATGCCCAAGGTCTGCCCAATATTTTCAAAACCATTGGAACTTCTTGGAGCAATTCGGTTTATACCTCCTAGTTGAAATTTTAACTTATCTTTTTCTTCAAATTTATAAAAAGCACCTTCAAAAAGGGTGGGAATCATCCTGCCATCTTGCCCATTAATAAAAGGGGAAAAGAAGCCTTGACGACCAACTTTCACTTGATGATTTCCTTTCTTATATTGAAGATACAATTCACCAGGATAAGCAATAAAGCGTTGAGATAAATCCTGTACATTAAAATTACCAGCTACATATCGGCTTGGGTTACCCGTTGCGGCATCTAAAACCTCCACATTGCTTATGCCTGTATTCCAACTGCTGTAAACCGCACCGCCTATTTGCCAATTTTCATTGAAGTCATAAGTGTATTTTAATTTTAAACCGCTAGCCACTGCATACCAGTCTTGCAAATCGCCTTCATTGAAAGCATGCATATAATAATTTCGCCACTGCCCGCTCAAATTCCCTTTCTTTTTTTCTGATTCTTGCGTTTGTGCAAGTAAGAAAACAGGCATCAAAACAGCAATAAAAAATATAGAAGTAAACTTCATTTATTTGTTTTTCTTGATTTGATAAACACTATCATAATATTGAACAATCGGTTGAAAAGGCCCGAATTTATGTTGTTCTGCTGGGAAAGGATCATCATAGGGTCCGTAAGAAGTAGATACTGGTTTCAATTTCAAATCAGGGAAATCTTTATTCGTTTCTGGCTTTTTTGGTCTTTCAAAACTGTTGATATAGGCAGCCACATGAAAAGCTTCTTCATCGGTTAATTTCGGATTTTCTTTGGTGGCAATAAGATGTGGCATATTCGCTTTAATAAATTGTGCGGCAGTTAAAACTCTATGCATTCCGGCTCCATGATTAAAGGAATCATCTCCCCAAAGTGGTGGATATTGGTAGCCTTTTCGTTCGTCCGCTAATTTTGTTCCTTGTCCATCCTGACCATGACAAACCTGACATTCATTGATATAAACTTGCTTTCCGAAGAGAGTATCAGCTTTCACAGTGGGGATTTCAATTTTAGCGAATCCTTTATACCAATCGGCTGTATCTTCTGGAAGCCTAGCACTCAGCCATTCCATATAAGAAACCAAAGCTTGCATTTGTTCAGAATCGTGAGGTAGGGCCTTACCATTCATACTCCTTTCCATACAACCATTGATTCGGTCTTCAATCGTTCCAATTTTGTTCTCTCTACCTCCAAATTGAGGGAAGCGATTTGTGACACCCACCCAAGAACCTGAGCCAGGTTTTGTACCCGCTTCCAAATGGCAATTTTGACAAGTCAAATTATTTCCAGCATAAAGCCTTTCATCTTTATTAATCACTTGAGGCCCCATCCACTTTGGAGATTCTGTTGCCAATAAATAACCAAACTTCACTTGTTTTCCTTTCTTGCCATCAGGTAAATCTGTGGAAATATCAGGTAATCGCCATTCTTTATCCTCCGAAGGGAAAATACTCCCTAACCATTGAGGCGGAGAATTCAGTGACAATACGGCCAGAAAAAGTAAAGTAACCAATGCCATTATCCCTGACATTACTATTACTGTGTATCGAATTAATTTTAAAAAGTCCATCTCAGATTCAAAAGAAGTAAAGTGACCATGCCTTTCAACATGGCCATAATTCAATTAGTGTGGTAATTTATGTCTTATTTTACCATAAACATAGGTACCTAAAACAGCTGATGCTATTACTACTAAGATTACACCCACGCCATTTCCTAACAAAATAAACATAGGACCAGGACAAGCGCCCGTCATAGCCCAACCCAAACCAAAAATGGAACCGCCAATTAAGTATCGTGACCAACTGAATTGCTTTGGAGCGATAATAATTTTCTCACCATCTATTGATTTTAGCTTTTTCCTTTTAATTAACTGAATCACAATGATTCCTACTACTATGGCTGAACCAATCACACCATACATATGGAACGACTGGAATTTGAACATTTCATATATTCTAAACCATGAAATAACTTCTGCTTTGGCAAGTGTAATCCCAAATACAGTACCTATTAATAAATATCTTAAAAATTTCATATTTCTTATTTGTCTTTCAAAAATTAAAAATGGTTTACATTACCAATAAATGCGGTAAAATAAAGTAGGTCATCACAAGGCCTCCAATAAAGAAGCCTACCACTGCTAAAAGTGAAGCGGGTTGCAAATCACTCAAGCCAGAAATAGCATGACCAGAAGTACATCCTCCGGCATATCTAGTTCCAAAACCTACTAAAAAGCCACCAACAACCATGAAAATAATTCCTTTCACTGTAAGTAATGATTCCCAATTGAAAATTTCAGTTGGCACAACATTTTTACTTGGGTTTTCTATTCCAAATGCCTGAAGCTCTGCTATAGTAGTTTCTGAAATATGTGCAGCATGGTCATTCCCTAAATATAAATAGGATATTAAGCCACCTAAAACCAACCCAGCTGCAAAAACTAAATTCCACATTTGATCTCTCCAATTAAAATCAAAGAAATCGCAAGATTTACCAGCACCTAAAATAGAACACATGGTTCTTAAATTGGCTGAAAGCCCGAAGGATTTACCGAAAAATAACATGGAAAACATGACCAATGCAATCAAAGGGCCTGCAACATACCACGGCCATGGCTGACTAATCCAATCTAATAATTGACTCATAAATAATTCTATTTAATTTTTCTATTGCTTTAAAACTTTGTTTAAAAAAATGTTAAAATGATGCATCCCATCATTTTCCCAAATTGATACAACAAAATTAATGTACGAACATTCAATGAGGCGTAACAAAAGTTACGAATTAGATGACATATGTCATGGGGATTGCAAAAAGCAGCACCAAACTCTTTTAAAAAGAATTAAAATCATAATTTGCAGCTAACAAAAACCGACTTAAGCTAGTGGATAAAATAATATCTGAAGAAACATTTACCAATAAGGATTTTACTAAAGATATAATTGTAAATGCTGAATACGAAGATTGTAAATTTAAAAATTGCAACTTCCAAAATTGTGACCTTTCCGGCTTGAAATTTTTGGACTGCAAATTTGAAGATTGTAATTTAAGTTCAGTAAAAATGAATAATACATTCCTACAAACAATTGAATTTAAGGAATGTAAAATATTAGGAGTTCATTTTGATGATTGCAATAGCTTTGGTTTGTCTTTGAGCTTTGAAAATTGTCAGCTTAACCATTCTATATTTTTTCAACTGCAACTACCAAAAACAAATTTTATTAATTCTAAACTAATCGATGTTGATTTTGGAGAGTGCGATCTTCGTGATTCGCAATTTCAACATTCAGATTTATCAGGGGCAATTTTTGAAAATTGTGATTTACAAAAAGCAGATTTCAGAAATGCCAATAATTACAATTTCGATCCAGAACTGAACAAACTAAAGAATGCTAAATTTTCTACTAATGGGCTTCCGGGGCTTTTAGGTAAGTACAAAATAAAAATAGAACATTAGAATTTAATGCTCTATTTTAAACCGCTTACTAAAAACAGCTTTACTTTTTGGGCACTAATTTCTTAATAGTTAATCCTTGAACTAAAATAGAGAAAACGACCACAGAATAAGTAGCCGAAAGAATTATATTTTTTGCTTCAAACTCATCTGGTATTGAAAGTGCAAGAGCTACTGAAATACCTCCACGCAAGCCACCCCAAGTGAGAATTGCTAAAGTATTTTTCTCAAAGGACCTTAGCCTTTCCATAATTTTAACTGGAATTCCAACCCCAACTAAGCGGCCAAATAACACCACCACAATAGCACACAATCCAATTAAGAAATAATCTGGATGGTACTCTTTTGAAATGACTATGATTTCGAGTCCAATCAAAATAAACAAAATTGCATTAAGCGCTTCATCTACTAAATGCCAAAATTTGTAAACGTAATCTCCCGTTGCTTTCTCTGAGTCTGCAGAATGACCCTCCTTGCTAAGAAACAAACCTAATACTACCACAGCTAGTGGGCCTGAAATATGTAAAAATTCCGCAGCACGATAAGAAACCATTACTAAAGATAAAGTGACTAACACCTCTAATTCAACATGAGCATTATCGATAATTTCCAGCAATTTTAAACCGAAGAAACCAAAAACAGCACCCAATAAAATACCTCCACCTACTTCTAATCCGAAAAGACCTACTGTACCCCCTATACTAAAATTTTCAACACCTGATTGTGCCAGGCCCAAAATTGTCAAAAAAGTAACAACACCTATTCCGTCATTGAATAATGACTCACCTGCAATTTTAATCTCTAACTTTTTTGAAACTTTTGCTTCAGATAACAAAGCTAAAACAGCAATAGGATCAGTGGGTGAAATTAAAGCGCCAAATAGCAAACAATAAATTAGATCAATTTCATAGCCAAAAAAGGCAAAGACATAAAACATTAAAAACCCTACTATAAAAGTAGAAATCAGAACTCCAAGAGTTGCAAAAATCAAGATTGGCCAGCGCTCTTCTTTTAGATTCTTTACGTTTATTGATAATGCTCCTGCAAATAACAAGAAACTTAGCATCACATCGAGCAAAACATCCTTAAAATCAAACCCTGAGACTATAGAAATTGCTAATTCAGTTATCTCTGGGAAGACATAGCCTGCCAAAAGAATTAAAACTGACAGAACTAGTGCGATTATCATCAAACCAATAGTAGATGGTAATTTTAAATAATTAACATTTATAAAGGTAAAGACTGCCGCTAAGAAGATCAAAAGCGTGATAAGATCTAAGACTCCCATTATTTATTAATAATATTAAGTTTGACAAATTTTAAAATGTCAAAATAGTAATTAAAAAGAATAATGCCTCCATGATTAGAACACGTTCATCGAAAAACTAAAAAAAAAGGAATTTAAAGCTACCCGAAAAAATTTAGGTAGTAACAAATATTATTGAATTACCTACCAAAGGCTTCTACATTATAATCTAACTTGGTGCCGTACATCGGAAATGTAATTTTTAAAAGGCCGTAAAATCCTCTTTTCTGCAAACCAGGCCTCATTCCTATTTCAGCTCCATAGCCCCAACCTAATGTTCTATTAAAATGACCATCAATTCCTAATCTACCTCCAAACATGAATGTATTGATAGATGAGGCATCATATTCAAAAACTTGGGTGGCTCCCATAGGCTGATGGAAGAAATTTTCAACTGTTACCATCGGAAAAATAAATAAGTCCATAAAAGTTGAAAAAACGTGGTCATCCACAAGTTCTTCAAATGTCTTATCTGGTTTAGCTGCAAAGTTTTTAATCCATGTAAATCCTCCACCGACAGAAACTCCTGCGCCTAGGACATTCCCAAAAACTGCATCCTCTGTTTCTCCAGTTATCGAATTTGGAGATTGCTCTGCTTCTCCGACAGGATTGACAACAACACCTTGAGCAGCTATTGCTCTACTTAACTCAGAAGTAGTTTCGTAATATACCCCACCGAGTCGGGCAAATAATATTTCTCGTCTTTTGTTTGGAATAGGCGCCCTTTTTGGAACTTTAGCAGCCCACTCAGCACCTTGGTAGTTTTTAGAATATAAAGGAATTAAACTTTCAGACTCTTGCTCTTTGTCCCAAATGTGGTATGAGGCACTTGCTTCTGCAAAAAAATAACTTCTAGATCTTGATTGAGGATCATAGCCATTCTTTTGTGCAGCATTTCTAGCAAAATCACTTCCTATAAAATAAGGGATTCTAGCATTTGCTTTGAAATGCATTTTATCTTTCAAATAATAAGTGGCATCAAGACCAAAGCCTGAAGTGATATTAGTGACATGAATATCGCCATATGCAGGTGTAATCCCTATGAACAACTTATTGATGTCATAAGGATCATTATACATTTCTTCATATGTAACCGTTTTGTTATCTGATCTCCCTCTAAATTGTGCTTCTGAGGAAAAGACAAAACTGCATGAAATTGCTATGATGACTACTAGTCTTACTATCTTCACTATATTCTATTTTTTACAGCTGTAAATATAATAATAAATTGGGACTACAATAAATGTAGCCCCGAAATGAGTATAAACCTCAATAAATTAAAGAAAAATAGTAAATTATTTTTGAGAAATCATTTAAGATAGAATGTTTTTTACAACTTTTTCGTGAGACTTGACTATATGATCCAAATCTTCAGCCGCAAGAGAAGTAGATAAAAACCAAGATTCAAACTGTGCTGGTGGTAAATATACTCCCTCATTCAACATACCTTGAAAATATTTTCCGAACATCTCAGTATCGCAGGCCTTAGCTCCTTCAAAATCATTTACTGGTTGATCGGTAAAGAAAACACTAATCATAGATCCTATTTGATTGATGGTGTAATTTTTACCTAAAGCAGTATTTACTTTAGCAATCTCTTTTGCTAAATATTGACCAGAAGCACCAATTTGCTCATAAACTTCATCATGATCATTCAAATAATGTAACATCATCAAGCCTGCCGACATTGCAATAGGATTACCAGAAAGAGTTCCAGCTTGATAAACTGGTCCTTGAGGAGAAACAAAATCCATGATTTCTTTTCTGCCACCATAAGCACCAACTGGCATACCACCACCTATTATTTTTCCAAGTGTAGTAATATCAGGTTTTACACCATAAATTCCTTGTGCACCCGCTTTTGACAATCTAAAACCAGTCATTACTTCGTCAAAAATCAAAATAATACCTTCCTGATCGCAAATATCTCTTAAGCCCTGAAGGTATCCTTCTCTTGGAAGAACACAGCCCATATTTCCGGCAACGGGCTCTACAATTAAAGCTGCAATTTCTCCTTTGTTTTGATCGGCTATTTTTTTAACCGCTTCTAAATCGTTGAAAGGAGCCGTTAAGGTATCCTTTGCTGTTCCTTTCGTAACTCCTGGAGAATTGGGGATTCCCATAGTAGCTGCTCCACTACCGGCAGCAATTAAAAAGCTATCGCCATGACCATGATAACAGCCTTCAAATTTCAATATTTTTTCTCTTCCAGTAAATCCTCTTGCAAGCCTTACAGCAGACATTGTGGCCTCTGTGCCTGAATTTACCATTCTAACTTTTTCTATGGAGGGCACCATGTGAGATATCAATTCTGCTATTTCAATTTCTTTTGCAGTAGGTGCACCAAATGACAGCGAGCTTTTTAAAGCATCAGCAACTGCTGCTTCAATAGCTTCATTACCATGCCCTAAGATCATGGGACCCCAAGAATTAATGAGGTCAATGTATCTATTTTCATCTTCATCGTAAATGTAGGCTCCTTTTGCACTTTTGACGAAAATCGGGTCTCCACCTACGGCTTTAAATGCTCTAACTGGAGAATTTACTCCTCCTGGTATATAGTTTTGTGCTTTTTTAAATAATTCTATGCTTCTGGACTTATCCAACATATATTTTTATTTTAGATCGATTTAAAATTTGATTTCGTAATAATTTCTATTTCCAATGGTAGAAATACAGTACTACAAAATAAATGCTATACAAGTAAACACTTCATGGCTATCGGCACATTGAAGTAAAGCTACTCTTTGAACTCAGATGGTTTTTCATCAACATTTTGGTAATTAAGCATTTTCAATTCTAAAGATTCCATAGTCGTAATTGGAACCACCTGATTATCATTTGCATTGGTATAATCAAAACCGAAATATAAATAACCAGATTGAAACCCTTCTTTGTAAATCCCATATTGGAAATAATTACCAAACTCAATTAGCTTTTCTCCAAAGTATCGCATAGTCTCATATCCATCATAACTGAATTGTGAAGGCAATTTGTTATAAGATTTTCTATAATTCTCTTTAAATTCTGCTACTTCTGGTGAGCTAAAATCAAAATAATTCTCACCTATCATGACTACCTTCATTCTTTGCAATTGATCAAAAGATATTTGATTCATTTCCAGCCAATCATCAAACCCAATAACTGGGATGCTATCTCTTCGAGTGTCCAATGCACTTAACACATTAGAAACGAGTAGATTATCAGAAGAGGCTACCATGATATGTCCAATGGTATCCCTGCTTAAGATCAAAGAATCTTCTTCTCCAACTTTAACTTTAATTGTATTACTTATATATACCTTATTTGAATCTCTAATAGTATCAGCATCAAAAACCTCTGTTAATGTTCTTAGAATTTCAGTACTTGCCATCGGATCTCGTGAAGCAGCCATCCAAGAAATATTAAATGAATCGGCTTCTAAAAGGCTTTTATATTTGTAGGCAAATACAGAATCTTGCTCTTTATCGCCATAAAAAATAGTAGCATTCTTATTTTCATAATTCTCTATTGCATATTTGGCTGCTAATTTCGCCCTTGTTTCGGCAGTAGATTTCATCAGAAATGAGTAAGGATTTGTCCCTATGATCACAGAATTGGTTGAAAGAGGATTCACCATATTAATACGGTTTTTCGTAGAATATTCTCTAACTAGGGTAGCAGGAGCAGGATATAATGGGCCAATTATCAAATCCATTTCAAGTAAATCTCCACTTTCTACAATTTCTGCTGTGGTTGCGCTATCTTGCTGGGTATCAAAAGCATATAATTTAATGTACTCCTTTTCCTTATTTATATCGGCAACCGCCTCCGAAATTCCTTGGTAAAGATCCAAAATAAACTGATTCCCTTTATTTCCTTTTGAAGTGTTCAATCCTTCTGCCATAAAAGGTAACATAACTCCTACCCTGTAAAAGTCTTTCTTCTGCGAAACACTTTCATCGACAAAATCGAAGCCAGTCCGGTTCAAGTCAAAGGAATCAATTAGAAACTCCATTAACTCCACTTTTCTTTCTACTAGTGGCTGACGACTAATTTTATTAGCCAAATGCTGAGCTAATATTTTGTCATAAGGATTTAATTCGATTGCTTTTTGTAGGAGCGGTATACTATCATAGCGAATCAATAAACTGCTTTTCACCTCCTCCGCCAAAGGTTTTACTTCTTCAGATTCGATTGAGTTTAGAATCTCTATTCCCTTAAACAAATCACCTTCTTCTAACAGCATTTTTCCATACCAAACCTCAACTTCCGCTATTCTTTCCCATTTCGGATGAGTTGCTCGAATTCCTCTTAAAGCCTCCATTCCCATTTCAATATCACCTGTTTCATAGGCGGATAAAGCGTAGAAATAAGAAGCATATAAATAAAATGGATTGCTTTCATTTATGTCTAACAACTTTTTGAAATGATTCTTTGCTCTTTGGTATTCCCCAGCCTTAAAGTAATTCTTACCTGATAGATATTCTGACTGATAATTTGATTGTGCTTTCAATTGAAAAACACTTAAAATTAACAGCACTCCAAAAATGGCAATCGGTTTTAATCGCATGGTATATTTATTAAAATATTTTAGGCATTTGTATAAAATTCAACTATTCCCATTCAATAGTTGCAGGTGGTTTAGAGCTAATGTCATACACTACCCTATTAACCCCTTTTACTTTGTTTATAATTTCATTTGAAACATCACTCAAAAATTCATAAGGTAAATGCACCCAATCGGCTGTCATACCATCTACGCTGGCTACGGCTCTAAGTGCAACAACTCTTTCGTAAGTTCTTTCGTCTCCCATCACTCCAACGGATTGAATCGGTAAAAGAATGGAACCTGCTTGCCAAACTTGATCATAAAGTCCTCTTTCCTTCATCATTCCAATAAATATGGCATCCACTTCTTGTATGATATGAACCTTTTCTGGCGTTACATCTCCTAAAATTCTGATAGCCAAACCGGGCCCAGGAAATGGGTGTCTTCCTAAAATCTTATGGTCTATGTCTAACGCTCTCCCTACTGAACGTACTCCATCTTTAAATAGTGTTTTAAGTGGCTCCACTACTTTCAAATTCATTTTTTCTGGTAAGCCGCCTACATTATGATGAGATTTAATTGTAGCAGATGGCCCTTTTACAGAAACCGATTCAATTATATCAGGATAAATAGTGCCTTGTGCCAACCATTTAACATCTTTTATCGCTTTTGCTTCTTGGTCGAAGACTTCAATAAAAGTCCTTCCAATAGCTTTTCTCTTTCCTTCAGGATCTGATATTCCTGCTAGAGCCTTGTAGAATTGATCTTTGGCATCAACACCTTTTACGTTTAAACCCATATGTTTGTAGGATTCCAACACTTCCTCAAATTCATTCTTTCTGAGCAAACCATTATCCACAAAAATACAGTAAAGGTTTTTTCCAATTGCATGATGAATAAGCATGGCAGCAACAGAAGAATCTACTCCTCCAGACAATCCTAGAACCACCTTATCATTACCTAATTGCTCTTTTAGTTCGGCAATAGTGATGTCTGCAAAAATCTCTGAAGTCCAATCTTGAGCACAACCGCAAATTTTAACTAAGAAGTTTTCAAGCAATTGATTCCCTTCTAAAGTATGCGTTACTTCTGGATGAAACTGAATACCATAAGTCGGTTCATTCTCTATTTCAAAAGCAGCTACTTCTACAGATGGTGTGCTAGCAATTATTTTAAAGCCTTCAGGCAATGTTTTGATAGTATCTCCATGCGACATCCATACTTGTGAGCCTTTGGTTAAATTTTTTAATAAATCATTATCTTGATCAAAGCTGGTAAGTTTAGCCCGACCATATTCTCTAATTTCAGAAGGCAATACCTCTCCGCCATTATTCTGGGCAAGATACTGAGCTCCATAGCAAACGCCTAAAAGTGGAACTTTACCTCTATATTTTTTTAGATCGATTTTTGGAGAATCTTCATCTCTTACAGAACATGGACTTCCAGAAAGGATCACTCCCTTCACATCTGGAGTTAATTCTGGGGCATCATAAAAGGGATGAATTTCACAATAAACATTGAGTTCTCGAACTCTTCTGGCAATGAGTTGGGTGTACTGCGACCCAAAATCAAGAATAATAATTTGCTCTGTCATGGTGCAAAAATAATAGGATGAATCAGTTAAGCATAGAAAAAAGTAAGATAGGTTTTAAATAGCTTATTTTCAGAAAGTTATAAACGATATTTTATCAATAAAAATGTGGTTTTCAGTAAAATGTGTCACTTTACTATTTCATATATTTAAATAGTTAGGAAAAAATCCTGAATCCCCAAACTAACATATCATCAACTTGCTCGCTATTTTCCATCCATTCTTCAATAGTTTCTCTAAGAATGATTCCTTGCGTTTCCATCTTTTTCATATGAATAGTGGAAAGCAATTCTCTGAAATTTTTTATCATGAATTTCTTGTCGCCACCACCACCAAATTGATCTACATATCCATCAGAAAATAAATAAAAGCAAGTATCCCCCACCAAATTAATTTCATGGATATTGAAGTCATTAATGTTTTTTCTTTCATCAAGTCCGACAGTAGTTTTATTACCTCTTATTTGTTTTAACTGCTTGTTTTGAATAAAAACTAGAGAATGATTAGCCCCTGAAAAATGAACTTTGTTTTTCTCTTTATCCCAAACACAGATCGAAATATCCATTCCATCTCTGTTATCGCTTTGTTCTTGTCTTAAAATATGAATAACACTTAATTTAAGTTGTTTTAGTATTTCAGCAGGATTCGTTACCCCTTTAAAATTCACAATATGATTTAGCATATCATGCCCAATAAAACTCATAAATGCACCAGGAATTCCATGTCCAGTACAATCAGCAACTGCTATAACAACTTTATCTTTTGATTCGCTAAACCAATAAAAATCACCGCTCACAATATCTTTGGGGTTATAATAAATGAAGAAATCCTCCAGTTCTTTTCCAATTCTCTGTGAAAAAGGAAGTAATGCAGTTTGAATTCTCTTAGCGTAATTAATGCTATCTGTAATGTTTTTATTTTTTTCTTCAATCAATTGATTTTTATGAATCACATCAGAGTTGATAGCCTTTAAGCGTTCTGCTTGGGTCTCAATTTCTTCCCTTTGTTGCCGAATTTCCTCGTTTTGGATTTTGAGTTGATTATTTGCTTTTTGCTTTTGATTTTTTGCTCTAAAAGTAATAATAGCAAATACGATTAAAATCACTAAAACACTTCCAATAGAAGCATTTAGAATTCGTTGGTTGGTGATTTGCCTTTGCTTAAGCTCTTTATCGATTCTCAAAATCTCATTTTCCTGCTCTTTTTGCTCCGATTCATAAATAATCCTGAGGTTAGCTATTTGCTTTTGTTTATCTTCATCCATGAGCTGATTCTCATAAATGTAAGCCGAATCTTTATATTGATAAGCTACTTGATATTGCTGCTGCAAATAAAGAATTTTAGAGAGATTTTCGAATGATTTGATTTTCCATTTCAGAGAATTGATTTGCTTAGCAATTGCTAAGGCAGTGGTCGCATTTTCTTTAGCCGCTAATAAATTTCCCTGTGATAAATAGATTTTAACTAAGAAATTTAGATACTCTACCGCTCCGAAATAATCTTGATCTTCAATCAAATAATCTAAAGCCTGCTTGGTAAATTCAATAGCTTTCTCCTGATTTCCTAATTGGTGATTTACTTTAGCTTGAACACCTAGAGCATAAGCCATTCCATTGATATCATTCAGCTGATTAAAGATTTCATAAGCCTCCTTTTCCAACTTTAATGCTCTTTGATTCTCTCCCCTTGCTTGATATACTTCGCCAATATTGAGCTTATAGACAGCGGTGCTCATGGCATATGCAGAGGAGTCAATTAAGCTTAGCGCTTTGCTATAATATTTTTTTGCATTTTCATAATCTTCCTGATTGAAATATAAAATCCCTAAACTATTGGAAGAATTTGCTACTCCCTTTGAATCACCTAGTAATTCATAATTCCTTAAAGATTCTAATAGGTTTGAAATGGCTTTTTCATAATCGCCCAAAACTGTATATACTGAACCCAATACATGCAACGCTCCAGCTTTCCCCAAATAATTTTCATTTGCATATGCGATTTTTAGTGCATCATTTGCATATTTCAACGCTACATCTGGTTCTAAAACACGATAAGCAATTGCTAAGTCAAGGTAAATCTCTACTTTTAGGCTATCGGTAGCTGTTTCTGCAACATTTAACAGACTGTCTACTTCTGAGTTTTGAGCAGAAATTTTCAAACAAAATGTAAAAAAAAGTATAAGTAGCAGCTTGTTTTTCATCTCAGCAAAAAAATTAACGATCGAGGCTTTTTCCCTTACTTCAATAATTTCTCATTATATTTCGAATTGATAAATTTCAACCAAAGCCGAACTGAAAATAATCTATTATTTAAATGATTACAAAATATAATTTCATCATTTTTAACATTCATGGAACAATCCTTTAAAAACTTTGTATTATTATTTTTAACAGTTGTAACCATTAGCATAACTACATCAGAAGCAGCATTTTCTCAAGATAACATCGATAAAAAAACCCTTGACTTAGATACAGCACTTTATGAGACTGATAAAAACTCCCTCTTTCCATTGCCAGTCGTCTACTATACTCCAGAATCCGGCCTATTTTATGGTGCCAGTATTTTATACAACTTCTTTACCAACCGAAAAAAGCCAATAAATGCAAGTCAAATTCAGCTAGCAGCGGGCTACACTACCAAACAGCAAACCTTAATTTTTCTACCCTTTCAGATATTTTGGGATCAAAATAATTGGAGAAGTATAGGCGAATTAGGATATTATAATTACGCTTATCCATTTTATGGAATTGGAAATAATGGTCAGCAAGATGTATTTTCGACCTACAGAGCCAGTTTTCCTAGGGTAAGAGTATTTTTATTGAAAGAAACTGCCCCCAATTTATTTGTTGGCGGTCGCTATTGGTTTGAGAATTATGATATAATTGAATGGGACAATACAGGAGCTTTTCAACAAGAAGATTTTTCCGGTGGAACTTACAATAGAACGAGTGGATTAGGTCCCGCTATGATTTATGATACTCGCGATGCTGTCTATTACCCTAGAAAAGGGCATTATTTAGAAAGTTTTGTAGAATTTAACCATCAATATACGGGAAGCACCCATAATTATACCGCTATATCCTTTGATTACGCTTATTATTATTCGGCCTCAGATAAAACCGTATTATCTGCCAATGCTTTTTCATGGTCGAATATTGGCGATGTTCCCTTTAACAGATTAGCTCAATTAGGCGGAAATAAAAAAATGAGAGGGTATTTTCAGGGCTATTTCCAAGACAATAATTTATTATTGGGACAAGTGGAAGTTCGCCAAGAGCTTTTCTGGAGAATTGGTATAGCTGCTTTCGGTTCGGTTGGACAAACTGCTGAAACCTGGGGCGATTACGGCATGAATAGATGGAATTATGCTGGCGGTGCAGGTTTAAGATTCACTTTCGATACCAAAAAGCATATTAATGTGAGATTGGATTATGCTGTAGGAAAAGATAGCAATGGGTTCTATATCGCTTTTAATGAGGCTTTTTAACTTAACAGATTTAATATTTTTTGGAACGCTTGGGTTAAAAACTTTGGCGGATTAAAAGCTCCGCACGTTCCAGCTTAGATAAAGGTAGCAAAAAGAGAGAATATTTCAATTAAATGCAATTCTGCCACTGTTTTTAGCCTCGTGTTGGCAACTTTATTTTATTGCTCCAGTAATATCCTGTCGACCAATGACTGCCATAATCTCAACAACATTGTCATTGACTTTAAAGTAGATGCTGTCTGCTCCACAAACACAGCGTCTGTATCCTTCTTTTATGTATTCGACTGACTCGTAGGAAAAAGGTCTCTGGGCTATCATTTCAAAGTAATCAAAAAAAGTATTGAAATAGTTGTCAGCTTGTATATCTCCAAATTTTTTAACTCCGTATTGATGTATTCTGATAAGGTCATTTTTGGCTTCGTTGCTCAGTCTAAATTCAGCCATGTAAATCAGACTTTGATTGTGCTAAAATCTGCTCTTTAGTAGCATTTGCAAAACCACTTTTCTCAGCTTTCTCGAGTTTTGCTTTAATCCAGTCAATTTCCTTCTGTTGGTTTCTTGCTTGTCGGATCAAGTCATTGACTAATTCACTTTTACTAGAATACTCTTGACTATCGACTTGTGATTTTAGCCATTCGTCATTCGGTTTGGTAAATGATATACTTTGACGTGCCATAATTAATAATTTGATGTAAATATACACCAAATACGAATCAATTGCAAGGGTGGTTATTGTTGCCAGCGCCACTGTATAAATTCGTGGCTGATTAAAAGTATAAAAATTAGCGTTAACTACCGAGGCAATCCGCAGGATTGGCTTACTAAATTATTTTCACACAGTAAGGCAATCCTACGGATTGATGGGCTTTCTACGAAGAGCTAAAGGAACAATAACCTACTGAATAGCCATGATTTATACAGAATGTTGAACGAATCCGCCTAAGGGCGGAAGCCTGTCGTTTTGTTCAGACTTCCGTA
>Ga0076930_100126_pt1 | contig 111394 bp, 86 predicted proteins | sample HotLakConsoUCCRE_FD_71149 | JGI IMG/M metagenome (GOLD analysis project Ga0076930, IMG submission 71149) | Hypersaline microbial mat communities from Hot Lake, Washington, USA - Hot Lake Consortium UCC-RE (version 3) (version 3) ...
GCAAGATTATGCACTATATTTATTCTTTGGAAGATGGGGTTAGTCGGATGGATACATTTCAGTCCCAACGGTTAAGGAAGAAGACACAATAAACACCATAAAGTAACTTTTATATTAGTATTCGGTAAAACTGAATTATTAGATCGGCTCAATTTATGCTCAATAAAAAAGGCAATACCAGCCAAGCATTGCCTAAAAACAACTTACAAAACTATCACTCTAAAACTATTCCCTTTTTAAATTTACTGCCATTTGACTATCCTTTGTTTCAAATCCAAAATCTTTGTATATGCTTTTCACATGGTGGTTATAATCAAGCAACGCACTAGAATTTCTCTCCTCAGCCATTAAAATTACACTTTCAGGATTTGGATTTTGAATGGCTAAATTCATATCAATTAATTCGAAAACTTCTCTTACATTCTGCTTTTCCCATTTGGATCCCATATAAAAATAATAACCTTTTGCACCCTCTGTAACATATACCATTTGGTTAAAAGTGGCATCTTTCAATGCATTCAATTCTTCTTTATTTGCTTTTGGAATAATAATATCAAAATCATAATCCGCTAACTGAACTACCATTGAATTATTAATTTTCTCAACATCATTTCCAACTAGTGTACTTTGAGCATTAGCTTTTAAAGCTAAACCAAATAAGATGATCAAAACCATTAGCCCTATTAAAACATAATGCTTAACTGGCTTTAGAATGTTTGGATACGTTTTCATAACAGTTGATTTTAAATTATACTCAAATGTCATGATAATTGAGCCTGTATACATTAGGGCAATGCTGAAATTGCAATTAGGTGATTTACTTAGTGCTACATTTTCATTTTATGGCTAGCGGGAAATTATTTATCAAAAAAGGATCAATAAAAAGGCAATGCTAACAAAAGCACTGCCTAAAACGACTTACTAAACTTTCACTATAAACTATTCATTCTCAATATTGATTGCCATTACGTTACCTTGCTTGTCAAATCCAAAATCCTGATAAATGTTCTTAACATGATGATTATAATCAAGTAATGCAGTTGAATTTTCTTCACCCGTCATTATTATCAAGCTTTCAATAGTTGGTTCTTGAATAGCTAAATTCATATCTATCAACTCAAAAACTTCTCTTACATTTTGCATCTCCCATTCAACTCCCATATAGAAGTAGTATCCAGCTGCTTCATCAGTTACATAAACCATTTGGTTAAAAGCTGCATCCTCGATAGAATTTAAATCTACCTTATTTACTTTTGGAATGATAATATCAAAATCATAATCTGCCAGTTGTATTACCATTGAATTACTAATTTTCTCAATATCATTTCCTAATAATGTACTTTGAGCATTTGCTTTTAATGTTAAACCAAATAAGGTGATCAAAACGATTAGTCCTATTAGAACATATTGCTTAACTGGCTTGAGTATGTTTGGATACGTTTTCATGTCTTTAGCATTTAATTTATAATCAAATGTCACAACATTTCGACTTTCAAACATTAGGGCAATGCTGAAATTGCAAATAGGTGATTTACGTAGAAAGCTCCGCCCTTAACTAATCATTTAATCCATGATCCTTAACTTAGCAAAAGTCAGCAGAAGTGTTTTTTCACCAAAATTCTCAAATTCAATAGTTGCTTTTCTATTTGCACCTTCAACATCCATTTTCTTTACCTCTCCAAAGCCAAATTTAGGATGTTCCACTTTCATTCCTGTATCCAATGTGCGAGTATCACTAGGTGCAAAATCAGGAGAAGGTGTATGGAGTTTTTTGCCTGGTGGAATAGCTTTTCGTTCTGTCTTTCTTTGGGCAACTAAGTTTTTTGCATAAACGCTACTCCCACTTCCATTATTCAAATTACCCATTGGTTCAGAGCGGTTGAATTTCCGATCAACTTTAACAAACTCAGGATCGATTTCCTCAATAAATCTGCTTGGCTCACAGTTTTTCAATCGTCCGAACCTATAGCGAGTTAAAGCATAACTCAGAGTCACTTTTTCCATTGCCCTCGTTAGTGCAACATAAAATAGCCTTCTCTCCTCTTCCAAGTCAGCTCGACTGTTCAGCATCATTTGAGAAGGAAATAAATCCTCTTCCATCCCTACTATAAAAACATGCTTGAATTCCAATCCTTTTGCTGAGTGAATGGTCATTAAGTTTACATGATCTTTATTTTCTTTATCTTCATTATCTGCATCGGTCAATAAAGCCACATCTGAAATGAAAGCTTCCAGCGATTTATCTTCTTGCTGTTCATCATCTACAAACTCTTTGATAGCATTGAGTAATTCCTGAACGTTCTCATAGCGATTTAAACCCTCTATGGTTTTATCATCATATAATTCCTTTAATAAACCGCTTTGCTTGGCTATGAAGGCTGCCGTATCATAAGCATCGGCTCGTTCTAATCTGATTTTAAAGGATTTAATCAGAGTGACGAAATTATCGACAGCGTTGGCAGCACGGTTTGGGAGCACTCTTTGACTCTTTTGTAATACATCCCAGATTCCCAAATCATTTTCATAAGCAGAAACTACTATTTTATCGACCGAAGATGCTCCAATTCCCCTTTTGGGTAAATTGATAATCCTTCTGAATGATTGCTCGTCATTATGGTTGATGGTGAAACGGAGGTAGCCCAATAAATCCTTGATTTCCTTTCTTTGGTAGAAAGACAAGCCGCCATAAATTCGATAAGGAATATTGCTTTTTCTTAAAGCCTCCTCCATTGCCCTCGACTGGCTATTGGTTCTATAAAGAATAGCAAAATCCTTATTTTCAAGCTTTTTGTTATTCTTATCCTCAAAAATAGAAGATGCTACTAGCCTCCCCTCTTCATTATCTGAGGTGGATTTGATCAGATGAACTAGTTCTCCATCATCATTTTGCGTCCATACATTTTTCTTAAGCTGAGCTGCATTTTTTAGGATGACTGAATTGGCTGCATTAACAATATTCTGCGTACTTCGATAATTCTGTTCTAATTTGATCACCCTTAAATCAGGATAATCTTTTTCAAAATTCAGGATATTTTGAATGTTGGCACCACGGAATGCATAAATACTTTGTGCATCATCTCCTACTACGCAGATATTCTGATGAACAGATGAAAGTCTTTTGGTAATCAGATACTGTGAAATATTAGTATCCTGAAACTCATCTATCATCACATATTTAAATCGCTGCTGATATTTGTTGAGCACATCCAGATGATCACGGAAAAGCACATTGGTATTGAACAGTAAATCATCAAAATCCATTGCTCCCGATCGGAAGCATCGCTGAACATATTCCTTATAGATAGCCCCCATTTTAGGCTTTTGGGCTTGTTCATCCTCAGAAACATAAACTGAATTATTCATGTAATTCTGCCAGGAAACCAGATTATTCTTAGCACCTGAAATTCTAGAATAAACTACATTTTGTTTATAGACTTTGTCATCCAATCCCATTTCGCGTACAATTGCTCTAATTAGAGATTTAGAGTCTTCCGTATCGTATATGGTAAAATTGCTGGGGTAACCTAATTTATCGGATTCTGCTCTTAGAATTCTGGCAAAAACAGAGTGGAAAGTTCCCATCCAAAGATTGCGGGCATCCGTTCCCACTACTTTTTCAATTCTTTCTCGCATTTCCTTAGCGGCTTTATTTGTAAAGGTCAAAGCCAAAATGCTAAAAGGATCAACATTTTTAGCGGTAATCAGATGAGCAATTCGGTAGGTCAGGACTCGTGTTTTCCCAGAACCAGCACCAGCAATAATCATGGTGGGGCCTTCCAAATTCTCAACTCCTTCTCGCTGCGGGGGATTCAAATGACTTAAATAATCCATAAGGCAAATTTATAATCTAATTGCCAAGGAGCATCGAAAAGAGTGAGGAAATGTTGAAAATATTTTTGTCTAGGTACGAGCTGGGAAGCTCGCACCAGCTGGGGAAGCTCGCACCAGCTGGAGAAGCTCGCACCAGCTGGGGAAGCTCGAACCCGCTAGCAAGATCAAGATCAAGTATCCAACCTAGTCAAAAAGCTAAAAGGAGTACCATTTGAATTACGCTCTCCAAACTGCTTCTTTAATTTCCTGAATTCCTTTTGATGGTTAGTCGGAAATACATTTCTAATGGCATTTAGATTTTTGATATTACTCATTAAATCTACTTTCAATTTATCAAAAGGCAATCCAATCATTTTGCAAATATCCTCTCCCAAAAGATAAGCCATCATAGTTTCTGTAGGAAAAGTGAATGGCAAAGGCTGGCTTTTGATATATTGCTGCAAATTAATAGCTAGCATCTCCCCTTCTTTTGAATTTCGGAAATTGCGATTTTTGATTTTTTGCTCTAAAATAAAGGCCTCTTGATTGGTTTCAGGCAACCATTGTGATTCCACGCCCAATAGCGTTCCAATTACATTCCAATAGCGAATATAATCCTGTGATTGTTCTGCCGAAATAGTATAGCCTAACTTCCTCAATCCTCGAATAGCAATTAATGAAAACGAAAGGTTGGTGCCCGCCATATCTTCTTGATTAACAGGGGTTCCTAAATCAGTGTTCCATTTATCGCTATTTAATAGATGGTAGCGAATGGCTGCATGCATTAATCTTACTTTCGCAATGCTTATAAAACCTTTGCCACTTGGAGTAAAAGCTTCCGGACTGCAAACGTCAAATACAAATTCAGCCGTTTCGGTCAAACGCTTTTCTGGTTGCTCATAAATTCTCTTGGAAAAGCTCAATACTTTCGCACCTTCAGCCGCAGCATAGCAATAAGGCAAAGATAACATTCCTAAACAAAGCATAATAGCAGAAGCATGTTCTAAATAAAATTGAGCACCTTTTTCTTCTAACTTTTCATCTACTTGAAAGCTTTTAATCTTTTTAAAATATTGTTTTAAGCTATCTGGGAATTCATCCGGAATAGGCTGATGATTAAAAACAAGTTTATTGTAAGCCTCATTAGACAATGGATTAAATCCACTTTCAAATAAATCCTTTACGGTTTTATCTGCTAAAGCATCTCCTGTTTTACGGGCTAAATCTAATGCTGAATTAGGATATTTTATTTCTTGAGTTTGCACAATATAGTTAACTCAGATGTGGGTAAATTGATTTGATAATTTAACAGAAACTTTTAATAGAATACATTTCATTAAATATTGACTTAGCGAGACGCTAAGTCCAGCTCAGAGATATATTATGAAAAATCAATAAAATATTTATAAATTCAACTTAGATATTGTTATCACCATTAAAAAATCTTGAAAATACCATTATGGAAAACATACAAGAATACATAAGCATTGATCCCAATATTCGATTTGGAAAAGCATGTATAAAAGGCACAAGAATTACTGTAAGTGATGTACTTCACTGGTCTTAGCGTCTCGCTAAGACTCTTACACACCACCTGTTAAGTTACCAATTTAATCTACATAATAAATCTCAATCCATCCTCTATTTCCTAAATAGTCTCTAGCAATACTATAAAGCCATTCCTCAGGTTTATCTGCAAACTCAGTTTAATAGGGTTATAATGCATATCATTAATTCTTTGATCAAATAGCTTGCATGTCTTAGCGAGACGCTAAGACTAGGTTAGCTTATTAAATAAATTCCTACTTCTCAATATCTCCCATCTGAATATTCAAAGCTTTAACACTTATTTGGATTTCAACTATGGATAGCAATAATGAAATCATTAATAGCACAAGGGAAAAACCGAATATAATGCTTCCTGCCATTTGATATTCTTGATAAATGGTGAACATACTCACCACACAAAAGAATAAGGAGGAAATTCCCAATAACTGCATATTCCGAATCAAAATCACACGCTTCTTCAGATTGGCAATTTGAGCTTTGATTTTCACATCATTTTCACTCATATAACGGGCATGTAAATTGCGAATTAAGCTTGCTAATGCCAAAAACCGATTGGTATAAGCCAATAGTAATAAAGATATGGCAGGAAAAAGTAAAGCCGGTGTGGTTAAAGAAATTTCCATTTTAATTATAATTAATTTTCGAAGAATGAAGATAACACCAAATTATTTTCTTCCTTTTAAAAAGTAAGAAAATACCAGATCATGACAGAGGCAAAAGCAAAGACAGGTGCCAGAATAATGAAAAAAATCCCTCCCCTTCTGAAATCCTTTTGTTCCATCATTCCTGTAGAGTAAGCAATGGCATTGGATGGCGTTGAAACAGGTAAAAGTACAGCGCACGAACAACTTAGAGCCACTATGATGGGTACGGTAATTCCAAAAGGAGCGGATAAACTCACTGCTAAAGGAACTAAAATAGAAGCAGCTGCCGTATTGCTCATCACATTGGAAATTAAAACACCTAGAATACTGAATATAACAGCCACTAAAAGAACAGATATTGGCAAAGTATTAATTTGATTAATTACAATTTCTGCCAGACCAACACTAACGATGGCAATACCCAAAGCCAAGCCTCCAGCCACTAACATTAAAGTATCCCATGGTAATTTTCTGACATGTTCTGCTGTGATAACCTGAGTTACCGTTAAAAATAATATAGGGATTGCAGAGGTAGCTGCAACAGGCAATCCATGAAAATATTCCGTAAGCCACATGCCAATTGTTACAATTAGAGTAATAATAACGGCCTTCTTTTTGAATGAATTTACCACCACATTTGTTTGCAAAACTTCATCCAAATTTAAAGATGAGCCTTTTAACTTTAACCTACTTTTTAAAAAATACCAAAACAAATACACCAAGATCAATGCCATGGGAAAACCTAATAACATCCAATCTGTAAAGGAAATATATACACCCACTTCTTGAAGCGCCCCAACTGCTATGGCATTAGGTGTGCTTCCAATTATGGTTCCTACCCCACCTACAGATGCAGCTGCCGGAATACCAGTTAATATAGCTTTAGAAAAAGCAGAAGTTTTTCCGATTACATGCACTAAAGGTAAAACTGATGTAATCATCATAGCCGTAGTGGCGGTATTGGACATTACCATGCTTGCTAAGGCAGTTGTGAACATCAACCCCAACAATAATTTATCTTCTTTATTCCCAAACCTCTTTACTGTAAACCGAAATAATGCTTTATCAAGCCCAGCAATTCGCATTCCTTCTGCCAGAAAAAATCCTCCCAATAGCAACCAAATAACATTACTAGTCCAAGTACCTGTAAAAAGTTCAACTGGAAACTTTGTATCTAATAAATAATCTGTCCCAAATCCGAAAGAGAGAATGGAAACAATAAGTATCCCAACGGCAAAAGGTGGAATGGCTTCTGTTACCCATAAGCCGATGGATAAAATACTAATGAAAAAGACAAAATCTACTGCTTCACCGTAGCCTAGGTTTCTAAAGAAATAAGTAATGATTAATGCAATCACTAGATTCCCGATAAAAGTAGAAGTATTGAAAAGCCAATTTAAATGTAGCTTATCATATATCCTTCTGGCAGTTTTGCGTGAATCATTAAAGAATGTCATGGATGATGATTGTTGAAAAATTCATAAGTTCTAGCCTACAAATTCATCTTTTTTAATTCTGAAACAGCAAAATCGACCGCTCTAGCCGTTAATGCCATATAAGTTAAACTAGGATTCTGACATGCAGAAGAAGTCATAGCTGAACCATCCGTTACAAATACATTGGGTACTTCATGCAACTGGTTATGCTTATTCAGCATAGATGTTTTCGGATCTCTACCCATTCTAGCTGTTCCCATTTCATGAATCCCAAAACCGGGAACGGCAGGCAAATTCACTGCTTCAATATTTTTACCACCTGCTACTTCCAACATCTCCTTACCTGTTTTCATCATATCTTTTCGCATTTGATGCTCGTTTTCTTTGAACTCACAATCAATATGTAAAGTTGGCAATCCCCATTTATCCCTTACATTTTCGTTAAGGGTGACCTGATTATCTTCATAAGGCAAAGTTTCACCAAAAGGCATAAAAGACATTTCCCATGGGCCAGGTTTCATCAAAGCATCTTTAAATTCAGCTCCAAAACCGGCTAATCTGTTGCCATAGCCCCATCCTACTCTATTACCTCCACCTTGGAATCCATATCCCCTTATAAAATCAGGATGCTGAGATTTAATATTTTGAAATCTCGGTATATAAATACCATTGGGTCTGTAACCTGTATGATATTTATCCTTAAAATCATCAAATTCCGCTTTTACATAAACCTCGAAATGATGGTCCATTAAATATTTCCCTAAAGTACCGCTTGTATTTCCCAGTCCATCTGGAAAACGGTCACTTTTAGAATTCAACATAATCCAGGTGGAACCTAAAGTAGAAGCGCATAAGAATATGACTTTTGCATAATATTCATGGTATTCATTAGTTTCGGCATCAATAATGCGCACGCCTTTGGCTTTATTGGTATTTTCATCCAAAATCACGGATTCTACTATAGAATGCGGTCTTAGGGTCATGTTGCCGGTAGCTGATGCTGCGGGCAAAGTAGAAGCCTGACTGCTAAAATAGCCTCCAAAAGGACAGCCTCTGCTACATAAATTTCTGTATTGGCATTTCGTTCGGTTATGCTTGTTTTGAGTCAGGTTTGCCGTTCTGCCGATAGTCATAAATCGGTCATCCCAATTCTTCTCTATGGCATCTTTTACCTTTTCTTCCACGCAATACATATCCATTGGTGGTTGGAATTTTCCATCTGGCAGTTGCTCATAGCCTTCCTTTCTTCCCGAAATTCCTACAAACTCCTCCACTTTATCGTACCAAGGCGCTAAATCTTCATAACGAATCGGCCAATCCACTGCAATTCCGTCTTTAGCATTGGCCTCAAAATCCATAGGTGCTAATCTATAACTCTGCCTCCCCCAAGTTAAAGATCTTCCACCCACATGGTTTCCTCTTAACCAGCGAAACTCTTTATTATCAGGATGAGTGTAGGGATTTTCTTTATCATTTACCCAGAAATGCTTAGAGCCTTCATCAAAAGCATAAGTTTTGCTTTGCACATAATATTCTTCTTGCACTTCCTGAGATTCTTTTCCCCTATGCTCAAACTCCCAGGGAGCTTTATTCATGGTAGGATAATCTTTAATATGCTCTACATTTCTGCCTCGCTCCAGCACTAAAGTTTTCAATCCTTTCTCGCACAATTCTTTTGCTGCCCATCCGCCCGAAATTCCTGACCCGACTACGATGGCATCATATTGATTTTTCTCCTTACTCATTCTTAAAAATAATTTCCTACTCTTAGTTTTTGATTTGATTTCATGGGTTCGCAGCCTATCAATTGTGCAGGCACGGGTTGATAATCTAAATGCTTGGTCATGATTTCCTCGGAAGTGAAATAACCTAAAAGTACCAACTCTTTCAACATGAGAAAGAAAGGTTTTTCTTTTGGTGCAGAGTCAAAGGATAAGTGTTGGATTTCGCTCTCCAGTCCGTATAAAAAGTCGTATTGTTCTTGATTATCTAAATCGGTAAAAAATTTTCCGTTCTTTAACTGACTATTTTTTTCAATTTTTTCGAGACCAGCTAAAAATTGTTCTTGCTCTTTTTTACTGTAAACCTCAGCTACCATTTTATCAACAAAAACATCAACCCCTACATCTAGAGCACCAGGCGTGCCGGTTTTGGGTAAAATTTGATCGGCCATGGCCGCTACTAATAAAGCTTGCTTTTCATTGAAAAATTGAGGTTTCCAACCTAAAGGTTTCTTACTATCACAAGATTGAATTAAATGCATCAATAAAGGTGAAGTGGCGGCAAAACCTAATGCTAAACCCGTTTTTTTAATCGCTTCTCTTCTGTTCATTCCCTAAATTTTCGATATCAAATTTAATAATAAGTAAGTTATTGTTTAGTTTCAAGCAATAAGAAATTAAATAAAAGAAAGTTTATATAAAAGGATATATAAGAATGTGATTCTTGTTTTTAAAAAGGCAAAAAACTATTTCTAAAATTAAATTAAAACATTAACGATAAATATGAGCAAACTATTAAAAATGGGAATGATTGGAGGCGGTCCTGGAGCCATGATTGGGGATATTCATAGAATTACTGCGACTGCTTCGGGCAATGCCCAATTGGTTTGTGGTGCGTTCAGTTCATCTAGAGAAAAATCTTTAGAGAAAGGTAAATCATTAGGCTTAGATGAAAAGAGAATTTATGGAAGCTACAAAGAGATGATTGAAACAGAAGCTCAATTGGACGCAAATGAGCGCATGGATTTTGTGGCCGTAGTAACGCCTAATCACCTCCATTTTGAAACCGCAAAATTGGCTTTAGAGGCTGGCTTTCATGTAATCTGTGATAAACCTTTGGCATTTGATTATGCAGAAGCTCAAGAATTTCAAAAGGTAGTGGAAAAAGCTAAGGGACATTTTGCCATGACCTATACTTATAGAGGCTATCCATTATTGGAAAAAGCCAAAGACATCATTGATTCGGGTCATTTAGGAGAAATTCGAAAAGTAAAAGTAGATTATTCTCAAGGCTGGTTATCGCAATTAATTGAAGAAGAAGGTCATAAGCAAGCCAGCTGGCGCACAAATCCTGAAAAATCAGGGAAAGGTGGCACTATAGCCGACATTGGTACTCATGCTTTTAATCTATTGGAATCTGTGAGCGGACTAAAGGTAAAATCGCTCATGGCAGATGTTTCCATTTTAGTTAAAGGTCGAAAAATCGATGATGATACCAATGTTTTGATGGAAATGGAAAATGGGGCTAAAGGCTATCTATCAGCTAGTCAGATTTGCACAGGGGAAGATCAGGATTTAAGCTTACATATTTATGGAAGCAAAGCCGGATTAATATGGAACCACAATCAACCCAATTTACTAACTATAAAATATCCTGATTTTAAAGAAGAGGTTATTAAAGGATTAGATCTTGAAATTGGTGAACGCAGTGAAGTCACTATCCCTGGACATTCTCCATATTTCACTGAAGCATTTCAAAGAATTTATGAGGGATTTTTCGAGACAATTTTAAATAACAATAGCAAAAAGGGGTTTATGAAAGCAGGTATTGAAGATGGAGTTAGGGGGATGTTATTTATTGAGAAAGCCATTCAGTCTTCTGAGGAAAGGAAGTGGGTAAATTTATGATATTTTCTTTTTTTTTTAAAACCAATGGTTAAAATCATAAGACTCCAACATATGTGAGAATGAATCACAGTATTAGATTAGAACGTCATTTCTGCGAAGGAAGGAATCTGGTAATGCTGAAACAATGTTTCAGCAATTCTTTCCAAGCGATTTAAATGTTTTTCTTGCTTAAAACCATTATCAATTTGATATTTTAATCGGAGATTAAAATGAATAGATTCCTGCCTCCGCAGGAATAGCCTGCCCCGCACACCGATGCGGGGACGCACGGAAAAAAACATACAAACCGTAGTTTCTATGTAGATTTTAAATTTAACTGTTTTTAATAATTCCATTTATAATATTGAATGCATTCCAATTTCCTACCCAATTTCACCCTCCTCTAAAAATAAAATAGTAATTTAGCTTTCCAACTAATAATAATAATGAAACCTACTACAGACCCCAATAATTTTAAATTTTCAGAAGATATTCAGGTGCGATGGACAGATTTAGATCCTTTAGCGCATGTCAATAATTCCATTTACATTCAATATTTCGAAATTGCACGTGGAAGATATATGCTTAAAGCATCTCCAAGCTGGGATTGGCACAAAAATATGTTTTTGCTCGCCAATATTAATTGTAGCTATTTGCAAGAATTAAAAATTGGAATGCCAAATACGAAATGCTGGGTGAGAACGAAAGAAATGGGCAAAAAAAGCTTTGTGTTGGAATATATGATCACCACTGAAGACAAAACAGTGCATACAGTTGGAACATCCATTCAAGTGATGTTTGACACTAAAACAAAAACAACAATAGAAATTCCTGAATGGTTAAGAAAAGAGCTTTTAGCTTATGAAAAAGAAGGAAATATTGAGATAAAATAGATAATAGCTGACAAATCAGTTTAAATGTAAAACTTAATAGCCTCTAAGGTCGTTCTTTGTGAAAATTTGACAACACCATGATAAGAAATATCGCAATTGTAATCCTAAGCATACTTTTCTTTGCTTGTGCAGCAGAGAATAAAAAATCTGAAAATTCAACTACAGCATCCGAACCGATTCAAAATACAGAAGCCCTTGATACAGCCTATTTTGCTGGTGGATGTTTCTGGTGTGTTGAAGCTTCTTTTGAGCAAATCAAAGGAGTTAAAGAGGCTATTTCAGGTTACGCTGGAGGAGAGGAAAAAAATCCAACTTATAAAGAAGTAAGTTATGGCAGAACTAGTCATGCTGAGGCTGTGATGGTATTGTATGATTCTTCTGTGATTAACTATGAAACACTTTTGGATATTTTCTTTGTGGCTCATGATCCTACACAATTAAACAGACAAGGGCCGGATGTAGGAAAACAATATCGATCTGCAATTTTCTATCGAAATTCAACTGAAAAGAATTTAGCACTTAAGAAAATGAATGAATTAGCATCGAAATTTGATGATAAAATCGTAACCGAATTAACGGCTCATAGCAAATTTTGGGAAGCAGAAGATTACCATCAGGATTACGAAAAGAAAAATCCTAATGATCGCTATATAGTGAATGTTTCTAAACCAAAAATAGATAAGGTTGCGAAGGAGTTTAAGGACCTATTGAAATAAGAGATAAGGAATACAGAGTCTAGATTTGAAATTCTAGACTCTTTTAAATGACTTTAAATCAATTCCAATACTTTTTCGGGAGGTCTCCCAACAACTGCCTTGTCGCCATTCACAAAAATTGGCCTTTCAATTAATTTGGGCTCAGCTATCATGGCATCAATCCACTTAGCATCATTGAATTCTTTCCCTTTATACATTTCTTTGAAGACCTTCTCATTTTTGCGCAATAAATCTTCTGCTTTCATTCCTAATTTCTGAAGTACATCTTCTAATTCAGCATGAGTAGGTATATTTTTTAAATATTCAACAATTTCAGGCTCGATTCCCTTTTCTTGTAAAAGTTTCAATGCCTCTCTGCTTTTTCCGCATCTTGGATTATGATAAAATTTCATGGTATATATTTTTAAAAGTATCTTAATTCTTCTTCGGAATTTATTTACAAAAGGTTTAAAAAATCGATTTAAATTATGCCCTAGGATGAAATTCTTTCAGTGTCTGACTTAAATAATCCCTGTCCAAATGAGTATAAATTTCTGTGGTGGTGATGGATTCATGTCCCAGCATTTCTTGCACTGCCCTTAAATCTGCACCACCTTCAATCAAATGCGTGGCAAAAGAATGTCTGAATGTATGAGGACTGACATTTTTCCTAATACCAGCCATTATACATTGTTTTTTAATCATGGTAAATACAGAAATTCGACTAATCGCTCCTCCAAAGCGATTTAAAAACACAATATCCCTAGCTTCGGGTTTAGTTTTTTGATGGACCCTTACTTCATTAAGGTAAATCTTTAATTGTTTGGATGCTGACTTTCCCATTGGAACCAATCTTTCCTTACTCCCCTTTCCAATGATTCTTAAAAAGCCTAAATCAAAATAAGTATTTGAAATTTTCAGACTGGTTAATTCTGTCACCCTTAAACCGGAAGAATAGAGAACTTCCAACATCGTCAAATCCCGCTGTCCATTGGCTGTACTCCTATCAATAGAGGAGATTATTTGTTCTATCTCATCAAAACTTAAAACATCAGGTAATTTTCTACCTAGTTTTGGTGCCTCCAGCAGTTCCGCAGGATTATCTTTAATGATATCTTCAAAAACTAAATATTTATAAAAACCTTTAATTCCGGAAACTACTCGAGCTTGTGTATGGACTGTCATGCCCAATTCGTTCACATATTCCAGAAAATCATGCAAATCAGTTGAAGAAACTTCCAAGGGACTTACATTTCGATTGGAGATATCCAAAAACTGTTTTAGCTTTAAGACATCATGAACATAGGCAGCTACTGTGTTTTCCGCTAGCGAACGTTCTAGTTGTAAATAATTCTTATATTCAGTTAAAAATACATCCCAAGCCATAATCGAAAGTAATGCAAAAAACGAAAATCATCATCATAAACGGACCTAATTTAAACCTTTTGGGCAAAAGAGAACCTGAAATATATGGTGGGGCTTCTTTTGAAGAATTCTTTACGAAATTGCAAACTAAAAACCCTGAGTTTCAATTAGAATATTTTCAATCTAATATTGAAGGTAAATTAGTAACTAAAATACAACAAGCTGAAGGTGAATTTGATGGGATTTTATTGAATGCCGCTGCCTATACACATACTTCAGTGGCAATTCATGACGCAATTGGTGCAATAACAGTTCCTGTGGTGGAAATTCATATTTCTAATATTTATAAAAGAGAGGAATTCAGACATAAAAGCATCATCTCCTCCAAATGCGTTGGCATGATTACAGGATTAGGTTTAAAGGGATATCAATTAGGTCTAGAATATTTCAAAGCAATTAAGAAATGAAAATAGCTATAATAGCCCACGATGGAAAAAAGCCTGAGATGGTTTCATTCCTCAATAAAAATAAAGATAAGCTTCAAGAGATTTCTTTAGTGGCAACTGGAACCACAGGCAAATAAGTAGAAAATACGGGATTACCTGTGGAAAAACTGCTTTCAGGTCCAATTGGTAGAGATGCACAAATAGCTGCATTATCAGCAGAAAAGAAATTAGAAATGGTGCTCTTCTTCAGAGATCCATTAGGCAAGCATCCGTATGAGCCGGATGTTCAAATGTTGATGCGAATTTGTTACGTGCATAACATTCCAATTGCAATTAATCCTGCCACTGCACAATTACTAATTGATGCCTTTTGGAGAAAGCAAATGGAGCAATCAATACTATGAATTGATTCCCAGACGATTAATCATATTTATTCGACTAATGCTATTGCTATACCATAGAAATTGTATTATATTTCATTACAATATAAACATATCCAGCTATGGCAGAACGCGAATTTATTCAATCAGGAACAACCGGCCCCCGCTTAAAGTATATTTTTAAAATATTCAACAGTTACACAAGTAGTTGGATAATCTCAGCACTTCTATTAACGGGAGCTTATGGTTATTTTTATCAATACGATTTTCTTCAAGAATCCGGGTCTGTACAGTTAGCGCTTACCTTAGGTGGAGAATTTATTCTAGCACTCTTCATCACTGGCCTTATCACCTTATACATTTATGATAAAAGGCAGACAGACACTCCTATTCAGCGCGTTTTCCCTGTGGTTATTTGGGGAAGAAAATTCTTAGTGAAAGTTGGACCACTGTTACGTCAATATTTATTTTCAAACGATCAAGAAGAAACTCCTTACAATAGAATTACAAGAAATTGGATCTATGCTACTTCAGCTGGAGTGAGCAATACTATTGGTTTCGGTAGCCAAATTGATATGGATAAAGTGGGTACTACCCTCATTATGCCCGCCACATTTACCAATACAAAAACCAAAACAGGAGATGAAACAGGACAATTTTATAAAAAAGTAATAGGCGAACATACAGGAGTTGAAACCTACACTTTAAACCATTTTGTTCACATCAGTGCCATGTCATATGGTGCGCTTTCCTATAATGCCCATGCAGCACTTAGCAAAGGAGCTAAAATGGCGGGAATACTCCATAATACTGGTGAAGGATCTTTGGCTCCTTGCCATGAATATGGTGGTGCAGATTTAGTTTTCCAGATTGGTACTGCTAAATATGGCATAAGAACAGAAGATGGTGATTTAGATGAAGGCTTACTAAAAGAGATGGCCAATCACCCACAAGTCAAGATGTTTGAAATTAAATTAGCTCAAGGAGCAAAACCAGGTAAAGGTGGAATGCTATTGAAAGAGAAAATAACCGCTGAAATTGCTCAAATTAGAAAAATTCCAATGGGAAAAGATGCCTATGCGCCAGCAAGGCATAAAGAATTTTCTGATGTGGCCGGTTTATTTGATTTCATAGATAAAGTTAGAAAAATCACTAACAAGCCAGTTGGAATCAAAATGGTAATAGGTCATACTGTAGAGATTGAGGACATAGCTAAAAAAATGAAAGACGAAGCTGGCAGAGGTCCAGATTACATAGTAATTGACGGTGGTGATGGAGGAACTGGAGCTTCTCCACATGTTCTAAGTTCATATGCTGGCTTACCTATGAAACAGGCATTAGCTGTAGCAGATTGGGCTTTAAGAAATAATGAAGTTAGAAATAAAGTGGTACTTTTTGCTAGCGGTAAAATTGCTACTACAATTGATATAGCCGTTGCGATGGCATTAGGCGCTGATGCCGTTTATATTGCACGAGGTTTTATGCTTTCATTAGGATGTATTCAAGCATTGGAATGCCACACCAACTCCTGCCCGACTGGTATTGCCACTCAAAACAAAAAATTGCAGAAAGCTTTAGATATAGAAGCCGCAGCAAAAAGAATTGCCACTTACGCTGATGCACTCTATAAAGAAACCCAGATGCTGGCTGAATCCTGCGGCTATGAAAGTCCCAATCAAATCACAGCGGATGACATTATGGTAGTGACCTCCCCTGGTCATTTAGATTACTTATCGGAATTACAAGGAATATCAGCATTTGAAGCCAGCCAAGAAAGAAGATTGGCTAAAGAGAAAAATATGAGTGTTGGGGAAATGAAGATGAGACGGGAGGAGGTTTGATTACAAAATATCGGTATAAAACCTTCATTTTTATCAAATTAAAGGTTTGTTCAGCCTTTGCTTACTTAGACACACGCGACACGCGTGCGCTAGCTCTATCTATCAGTTCTACATTTAATTTACTATGAATATTAACTTAATTATTCAGTAGGGATTAGCAAATTACTTTAACTAAAAAATTATTGAAAGAATTAAGAAAGTAATAATGATAGTTAGCATTTTCTAAACTACTGGCAGCAGCTGTTGCGCTGGCGCACGCGTGTCGAGTGTGCTTACCTGCAAAACTTGCCTTTTTACTCCGCTGGCGCACGCGTGTCGCGTGTGGCCTTCTTAAAAAACCTCAATCTACTATTTTACAAAATCAATCTCCAAAACACCCTTCCCTCCACTATAATCAATTGCACTGCTATATTTCCAGTGATGAGCTTCAGTAACAAATCCCGCAACCACAGGATTTTGATGAATGTAATTAACTTTTTGATCGATTACTGCATTACTGTACAATTCTATCGGTTTATTATTATGTTGCCACAGTTGACTCCCTTTTACATTGCTACTCTTTGAGGCTGCTCTCTTTAGCATCCAAAGTATCCACTCCTTCCTGCTTTCTTGTACATTTTCTTTTATGTATGCTTGTAATTGCTTGGAGGTAAACTCTTTAAACCTACCTAAAACTTTTTCTGGATTATTTTCTTTAGCTCTGAAAATCAAATGTAAATGACTTGGCATGATACAATAACAATAAATTTCCATTCCTTTATTTTTTCTGCAGTAATCTAGACTATCAATTAAGATTGAAAAATACTGTTCTCGTACCATCAAATCAATCCAATATACCGTGGCAAAGCTGACAAAATATAAGCCTTCTTTATTGTGGAATTTATACTTTCTACTCATATACAAGCTAGGTTAAGGTTGATAATAAATATTTTCTCAATTATTGGCTGACTTTCGCTTAGAGACATAGACGCACGCGAAAACGCGTGCGCCAGCGCGCTAGCTTTATCTATCAGTTTTACTTTTACTATAAATACCAAAGTAATTATTCGATTAGAATTAACAAATTACTTTAACTAAAAATTTATTGAAAGATTTAAGTAAATATTAATGAAAAGTAGAATTTTATCAGCTATTGGCAGCTGGAGCGCTGGCGCACGCGTGTGGCGTGTGCCTAGTTGAAAAACATTCTATTCTATGCCATATAGAGCAGTTTCTCATCCGCTGAAAAAAGTAAGTGCATAAAAAAACCCCCATCAGAAAAAATAAACTGAAGGAGGTAAAAAAAAGAGGTCACGAGCGGATTACTCATACGCATAGGCATGCCGCACAAGGCACTCGTGAATCTTCGCCTTCGGCTTCAATTTCGAACCCAGCAGTTTCTCAACCGCTGGAAAAATTGCGCATAAAAAAACCTCCATCAGAAAAAATAACTGAAGGAGGTAAAAAAAGAGGTCACGAGCGGATTCGAACCGCTGTGGATGGTTTTGCAGACCACTGCCTAGCCACTCGGCCACGTGACCTTATTCGCTTTTGCGATTGCAAAAATAGACATATTATTGCGCTTGTCAAATAGAGAACAGGAATAATTATTAAATAATTTAACTTACTATATAACTAGATTTATTTTTTTGATGATAACTCTTTGTTCCTATAAAGCAACAACCCCGAAGCCCCTACTATAATACTACTAAGTTAAGCTTTGAAGCTTCATCTTTTTATAAAATCCTAAAAAATAACCTTGGTTATTTTCTTATGTGCTCTTTTGTTACTTTGTGGTGGAAATATGCAATTGTTAATAGAAAAAGCTAACATTTCTCTTTACCACAAAAGAGACTAAAGAAAACAATAGATTTTTCGCTAAAGCGAAAACTTGTTAGTCGAATAATTTTAACTTGTTAGCATTGAAGCCTCAAGAACAGACGCTCAGATTTAAATCAGTAAAAAATAAAAAAAGCCATCTACTTTTCAGTAAATGGCTTTCACATTTATTTAATAAGATTCAGGAATTACTCCTTATCTTCCTTTTTATCGTCAGCTTTTTTCTCTTCAGATTTAGCCTCTTCTTTCTCAGCTTTAGCTTCTTCTTTTTTGGCTTCTGCTTTCACTTCGTCAGCTTTTGACTCTTCTTTCTTAGGAGCAGCTTTTTTCTTGCTCCCACCTTTAGCGTCATCTTCCATTTGTGTTTTCAATGCAGATAATGCATCTAAATCACCTAATGTAGAGGAAGAAGCTTGTTGCTTTGGAGCCGACTTCTTCTTACCACCACCAGTTGCAGGCTTCTTCTTAGGAGCAGCTTCTTCAACTTTAGAGTGAGTATGTAAATGAGACAATATAATACGCTTATCATCTTTAGAGAATTCTAATACTTGGAACTCTAAAGATTCGCCAACTTCCGCTAAAGAATCATCTGCTTTCTGCAAATGCTTGGTTGCTGAAAATCCTTCGATTCCGTATGGAAGCTCCAATACAGCACCTTTTTCATTTTTGTTCAACACTGTACATTTATGCTTAGAGCCTACTGTAAATACAGTTTGGAAGGTATCCCAAGGATTTTCTTCTAATTGTTTATGTCCTAATGCTAATCTTCTGTTATCAACATCCAATTCTAAAACAACTACATTCAATTCCTCTCCTACTTTCACGAATTCAGATGGGTGTTTGATTTTCTTAGTCCAGCTTAAATCTGAAACGTGAACCAATCCGTCAATACCTTCTTCCAATTCGATGAACAATCCGAAGTTAGTCATATTTCTAACTACTCCTTTATGCTCAGTACCAACAGCATACTTAGTCAATACTTCTTTCTTATTCCAAGGATCTTCAGTCAACTGCTTAATGCCTAATGACATCTTACGCTCGTCTTTGTCTAAAGTCAAGACAACTGCTTCTAGCTCATCTCCAACATTGATGAAATCTTGTGGATTTCTCAAGTGCTGTGACCAGCTCATTTCAGAAACGTGAATCAAACCTTCCACACCTGGAGCGATTTCCAAGAATGCACCGTAATCAGCAACATTAACAATTTTACCTTTCACCTTAGAACCTACATCAAGGCCTTCAGCCAATGAGTCCCAAGGGTGAGAAGTCAATTGCTTCATACCTAAAGAAATACGTTTTTTACCTTCATCAAAGTCAAGTACTACTACTTTTACTTTTTCGTCAAGCTTCAACACCTCTTCAGGATGGTTGATTCTACCCCAAGAAATATCCGTAATGTGCAATAGACCATCAACACCACCAAGGTCAATAAATACACCAAAGTTGGTCATGTTTTTGATCACACCTTCTAGAACCTGACCTTTTTCAAGGTTGTTCAAGATTTCAGCTTTTTGCTTCTCTAGATCTTTCTCTATTAATACTTTGTGGGAAACTACTACGTTATCGTTACTGTAGTTGATTTTCACCACTTTTACTTCCATTTTCTTACCAACAAATACATCGAAGTCGCGAATAGGCTTCACGTCAATTTGAGAACCAGGTAAGAAGGCTTCAACACCGTGAACGTCCACGATTAAACCACCTTTAGTTCTTCTTTTTACTAATCCTTCGATGATTAGATCTTCGTCAAGCGCTTTTTGGATTTTGTCCCAAGCACCTACAATTTTTGCTTTTCTTCTGGATAAAACTAACTCCCCATTTTGATCTTCACGCTCTTCCACGTAAACTTCCACTTCGTCACCAATTTTTAAATCAGGAGTATCACGGAATTCATTGGTAGGAACCAATCCATCAGACTTGTATCCAACGTTTAATACCACGTCACGATCATTAATCGCTACCACGATACCCTTTACTACTTCTTGCTCTGCCAAGTCAGTAGCAACATTGTCATACATTGCCGCTAATTCTTCTCTTTTTGATTTTGAGTAGCCTTCACCAAATCCTTTGGTTTCAAATGCTTCCCAGTCGAACTCTTCATTCGATACGTTTGCTTGATTTTCTGCCATAATGTGTCAGGGCTCTTTAATTACAATGTCAATCCGAGCCAAGATTGCCATCGTTTTGGTTTACAAATACTTACCTATATAGATAAGCCCATTCACTCGAACGGATTGCAAAGGTACGATTTATTTGGAAAGCCACAATATGTTAGCACTCAGATAATAAAAAAACTATTGCTCAGCTGATTTTGAAACCTTAGAAAAAAATAAAGTCAGCCAAAGGCTGTAAAAATTTAACCACAAAGGCACGAAGGCACAAAGAAAAAAAAGGAGAGACTATTTATCCCGTATTCTTCGGGAAAGCTCTGAAACTAACTGCATAATTTATTCTGGGTATCTTAATATAATAGTTAAATGAGTTTCAGCTTTGCTGAAATCCCTTTGTTTGTGGTTCAAAAAAACCAGCTTTAGCTGGTCTACAAGTTTTAGGAATTTAAAAAAAGCTTTAGCTTTATGGTTAAAAAGCAGCTAATTGGTTAAAATCAATCTTTCTTTAATTCGAATAGTTGGGATTCAGGGAAAATAACATTGTAGGTTTCCCCTACTTTATATTCTGATTGAGTAGATTTTACAATCAGTGATTGATTTTTAGTAAAATGGAATTGATAACGATAATAATTTCCTATAAATAGCTTTTCTGTCAGCTTAAGATTCAATTGATGCTTTGAATCATTCTCAGTCTCGATCAAAATATTTTCACTCCAGATTCCCAATAATTTATCTTGAGATTTACCAAATGTATTTTTTGGCAGCAGGTTTAATTCACCTAAAATATTGGCTACAGAAATGAACTCAGGATTTTGATAAATAGCTTTTGGATGATCGCTCTTTATAATATCTCCATTCTTAAGTATATGAATAATATCAGCCAGATAGAATGCTTCATAGAGATTATGGCTAACTAGTATTATGCTGGTATCCAATTCATTTTTAACTTCCTTAATAGCATCAAGTAGAATTTGGCGAGTTGGAAAATCAAGTTGTGTAAAAGGTTCATCAAGCAATAAAACTGCTGGCTGAGTAGCTAAAGCACGAGCTATTGCCAATCTTTGTTTTTCTCCTCCGGATAATAATTCAATTTTATGCTCCTTCACTTCTTCTAGGCGCATCAACTGGAGCAGTTGATTAATTTGTTGGGCTGCAAAATCGTCTTTAAAAGCTAAAAGTGCATCCTTTAAATTCTCAAGAACCGTTCTGTTATGCAAGAGATTAAAATTCTGAGCAACATAAGCCAGTTCCTCATGTCCTGCAACCAATACATCCTCAGGATTATCTAATTCGTCTCCTTCAAAAATGACTTTCCCATTATCAAGAGCAGTTAGTCCAGCTAAAATTTTAAGTAAAGTCGATTTGCCTTCACCACTTTTCCCCATCACTACATGCGTTTCGCCCTCCTTAATTTTCAAATTTACTTTTGAAAGAATAGGCTTATCAAATGATTTGGAAATATTTACTGCTTCTAAAATGATTTTAGCCATGAGGTAGATTTAATAGCTTCACGAATCATAAGCCAGTCAGATTTTAATAAAAAAAGAGCATCAAAAAATTAAATTCAATGAGGCATTCACTACTAAAAACGGACAGGTTTTTTATATTTATCATCTACAAACAAAAAAAGCGAACTGATGTTCGCTTCGTTTTTATATCTGTAAAAAGAAAAAGTCTTAATCTTCTTTTTTCTTTGTTGCCTTTGGCTTATCTTCAGTTTTAGCTTCTTCTTTTTTAGGAGCAGCTTTCTTCTTAGGAGCTGCTTTTTTTGCTTCAGTAGCTTCTTCCTTCGTTTCCGCTTTTGCAGTTTCTTCTTTCTTAGCAGCAGGTTTTTTCTTATCTGCTTTTTCGAATTCTGCTTTTATAGCTTCTGCATCAACATTTTTTATTACAGGTTGTTGCTGCAATCTTTGAATGTTATCCACTCTTTTCTTTGCTACCACTCTGTTTTTTCTTGCTTTTCTTTTGAGACTTGTTCCTGCCATGATTAGTTCTTTGTCAAAATTGGATTGCAAATGTATGCCTATTGTTCTTTTAATCAAAATTTAAGTGGAATATATTTTACACATCCTAAAATTGATTGTTCAATCCTAAATATGATTAGATCTTAAATTCAATGGAAAACCTAACTAAAATCTTAAACTTCAACATTAAAATATATTTGACATTTATTTTGCAATAAATTTATTCGTATTGCCCATTGATGTAATTCGAAAAACTTCTTTTCACAATGGGCAAAAGTGTTTCCTCATAAGGATAAGGCTGTAATGCCACCACCCTGAATGCAGAATAATTACTCACTAATTGAATGTTTTTTAACACTTGAATTTTAATTTGTTCTAAAGTTGTCCCTATAGACTTTTTAATTCTATCGATAAAAACCGTTTGCAAGCCCCTAACAGTTTCTTCTGCTGCTTCAAATATTGAGATTCTATATTGATAGATATGATAAAAAGGATCGTATTGCGGATCAATTAATAATAACCCTTCATTTTCTTCTAAAGCTTTTACTCCTACTGGCTCTATAATCAATTGCTTTTCTACATCGTCAAAAATATCTTTCCCAACTGTGATTTTATTTTGCAATTGATTCATAGCAAAATCAATTATCTCTTCTAATTCTTCTAATTTTTCATCATCCTGAATTTTAGATTCAAAATACATCTTAAAATTCTTGAAATCCAGGTAGGTTAATTTTTTAGGAAACGATTTCATTAACTGCTGTTTTCCTTGCTTAAGATTAGCTGCATTCTTATAATGCATTATTAATTCAGCAAAGGAAGGATAGAGCTTATGTTGCTCAAAAGATTTACTCACGTTCTGCAAATAAGCCAATAAAACATATTTTTTATATTCGAAATCTAGTGTTCCTTTAGTAATCCAATCATCTGCTAACTTTTCCATATCTTTAAAAATTTTAACATCATTTGACATAGAAATATAAATAAAATCTGTCAAAAATTCACAAGCTAAACTTAAGAATATCTTACATGACATTTTTTCCTTAAAAACACTGCAATTTTGACACGCTTTTACAAGTGGCACATTTAATGTAACCAGCACTGCAGATTATAAAAATCAAAACATAAATTATAACAAAATGTCAAACGTATCATTTAAACCAAACGAGGATAGGGTTCTAGTAGAGCCAGCTCCTGTAGAAGAAAAAACAGCTTCTGGTATCATCATCCCTGACACTGCAAAAGAAAAACCACAACAAGGTAAAGTAGTTGCAGTTGGACCAGGAAAAGATGATGCTCCTGTAACCGTTAAGGTTGGTGATTCTGTATTATACGGCAAGTATTCAGGTACAGAATTTACACTCGAAGGTAAAGAGTATTTAATCATGAGAAATTCCGACATTTTCGGTACTATTTAAAAGTTAAACTAAAAACATTATAATATCATGGCAAAGAATATTTCATTTGACCTAAAAGCTAGAGACGGCTTAAGAAAAGGCGTTGACAAATTAGCGAATGCAGTAAAAGTAACCTTAGGACCTAAAGGTAGAAACGTAATCATCGATAAGAAATTCGGAGCTCCAACTGTTACAAAAGATGGTGTTTCAGTAGCTAAAGAAATCGAATTAAAAGATCCAATCGAAAACATGGGCGCTCAGCTTGTGAAAGAAGTGGCTTCAAAAACTGCAGATGAAGCGGGTGACGGTACTACTACTGCTACTGTTTTAGCTCAATCAATTTTCAAGCACGGCTTGAAAAACGTGACTGCGGGTGCTAACCCAATGGATCTTAAAAGAGGAATTGACAAAGCCGTTAAAGTAGTTGTTGCTGACTTAAAAAGACAGTCTAAAGACATTTCTAACAGCAATGAGATTGAACAAGTCGGTACAATTTCTGCTAACAACGATGCCACTATTGGTAAAATGATTGCTGAGGCAATGGATAAAGTTGGTAAAGATGGTGTAATCACTGTTGAAGAAGCCAGAGGTACTGAAACTGAAGTAAAAACTGTAGAAGGTATGCAGTTTGACAGAGGGTATCAGTCTCCATATTTCGTAACCAATACTGAAAAAATGGAAGCGGAATTAGACAATCCTTATGTATTAATCTACGATAAGAAAATTGGCAGTATGAAAGAATTGCTTCCAATTTTAGAAGCAGTTTCTCAAACTGGTAAGCCATTATTGATTATCTCTGAAGAAGTAGAAGGTGAAGCTTTAGCTACTTTGGTGGTAAACAAAATTAGAGGTTCTTTAAAAATTGCTGCTGTTAAAGCCCCAGGCTTTGGTGACAGAAGAAAAGCAATGTTAGAAGACATCGCTATCTTAACAGGTGGTACAGTAATTTCTGAAGAAAGAGGCTATAAATTAGATGGCGCTACTTTAGAGTATTTAGGTACTGCTGAAAAAATCACCATCGATAAAGACAATACTACAATTGTTAATGGTGCTGGTAAAAAAGAAGATATCAAAGCGAGAGTGAGTCAAATCAAATCTCAAATGGAGAATACTACTTCTGACTATGATAAAGAAAAATTACAAGAGCGTTTGGCTAAATTGTCGGGTGGTGTAGCTATTCTTTACATCGGTGCTGCTACAGAAGTAGAAATGAAAGAAAAGAAAGATAGAGTTGATGATGCTTTACATGCTACAAGAGCTGCAGTTCAAGAAGGAATTGTTGCCGGTGGCGGTATTGCTTTATTAAGAGCTATCAAATCACTTGACAAAGTGGATACAGATAATGAAGACCAAGAAACTGGTGTAAATATCATCAGATTAGCTCTTGAGTCTCCTTTAAGAACAATTGTTGAGAACGCAGGTCAAGAAGGCTCTGTTATCATCAACAAAGTATTAGAAGGAAAAGACGATTACGGTTACAATGCACGTGAGAATAAATTTGAAAACTTATTCAAAGCTGGTGTAATTGACCCAACTAAAGTAACACGCTTAGCACTAGAAAATGCTGCTTCTATCTCAGGATTGTTGTTAACTACCGAATGTGTAGTAGCAGATGAAGAAGAAGAAGAAGACAATGGTGCCGGAATGCAAGGCGGCATGGGCGGCATGGGCGGAATGGGTGGCATGATGTAATTCATTCCATTTTTAAAGAAGAAAATTAAGGCTTTGTCGATTGACAAAGCCTTTTTTGTTTTTTTATTTCAAAAAAGTATAGCTTTACATAAACTTAACTAAGAAATGGACAAGCATCATATTTTTAAGAATTACGAAAGCTTCATTTTATTCCTCTTGATTCATGTAGGAAGTTCAGATTACAGCCTTAAAGGCTCTGAAATTGAAGTTATCCTCTCCAAAATGGAAGATTATTTCCCTGATATTGAAGATGTAGATCAATTGCAATCAAAGTTTGTAAGTTTGAAAGACGAATATGAAGAACTTTCAGATTCCGACATCAATCATATCATTTACCATAATTATCTCCATTATAGAAATGATAAAATAAATGCCAATAGAATCATGAATGATTTACAAGAAGTGATTATGGCTGATGGATTTATTCATGATATGGAAACCAAAACAATTGAAGCAATCAAGAAATTATTGAATATTAGAGAAGCAGATCTCTAAAAATTACAATAAATACATTACAGCTATAAAATGCGTTATGGTTCCTATAAGAACGAAAACATGCCAAATTGCATGTGCATAATGCGTTTTATGGTTAGTATAAAAGATTGTACCTAGGGTATAACTTAAGCCCCCTCCTATTAATAAAAACAGAACTGTTGTTGAAAGTTCTTCATATAAAGGTTTAGCTATAAAAACCGCTATCCAACCCATCCCTAAATAAAGAAAGAGTGAAAGCTTAGGAAAGCTGTGCGTAAAAAATATTTTAAATACAGTTCCAAAAAGAGCTATTCCCCATACAATCCCGAACATGACCCACCCCATAGTCCCTCCTATTCCTAAAATCAAAAAAGGAGTATAGGTACCAGCAATTAGAAAATAGATACTGATATGATCGAAAATCCTTAGAATTGCTTTTGTTTTTTGATGTTGAATGGCGTGATAAAGAGTGGAAAAAGTATACATCAATAAAAAGGCTCCCCCAAAAAAACTACTACTTATAATATGTAATGCACTACCCTCTAGAACAGAGAATGTTATGAGTAGCGATATGGCTACCACACTAAATAAAATCCCAAAGCCATGGGTCAGACTATTGGCCAATTCTTCTTCTATTGTCTGGGGTCTTTTCAAAATTATCAGATTATATTTGAACCAAAAGTATAACTTATCGCTTAGCAATACAAGAATATAAGTCATCAGATCTTTTGAAAAAATAGTTATTTTGAAAGCTTTTTGGTAGCTTTGTTGTCTTTCAAAGCAAGTTTGACCATTTGCATCTATCTTTTCCAGATACCTTCCCATGGTTATTCACCTTTGAACCCTCTCAAAAGGGATTTTTACATTCAAGTAAAATACTTGTCTTACACTACTAATTAAAACCCTACTTTATGGCAAGATCGCAAAATAGCTTTATCAAAAAACAAAAAGAGAAAAAGCGCATGAAGAAAAAAGAAGAGAAACAAGAGAAGAAAGAATTGCGCAAAGAACAATCAAAAGGTGGTGACTTAGATGATATGATAGCCTATGTTGATCAATATGGCAATATTTTAGACAGCCCTCCGGAAGAGCCCAAAAAAGATAAGAAAAAAGAAAGAGAAGAGAATTCTGAAAGCAAAGAGAATTAATTCTTAAAAAAGTTACTACCCCTTAAATATCAAAAGGCGAGCTTAAACTCGCCTTTGGGGTGATAATGACGGTGTTTCGTCATTAATCCTACCTCTTGATAACGTTTGGGAGCTTTTCTCCCGACTCGTTAATTTGAATATAGAAATTTAAATTGATTATTACAAGCGTATTCAACAATATCTCACTTTAATTTATCTTTATTATTATTGAAAATCACTTGAATATGCATTATATAGCATAGTAATTTCTATTCATTACTTTTAAACGAACTAAGGTCTATGAAAAAAGAATGCCCGTCATGTGCAATGATGATTGAAAAAGACATGCAGATTTGTCCAATTTGTAAATATGAATTTCCTAGTAAAGCGTATCAAAACAAATTGAAATGGATAGCTCTAATACTGGCAATACTCTTCTTAATAGTAATTCTTCTTTAATTACATCCACATGAAAACAGGTTTTCCATTTGCGATCATAAACGTATTTTCAAATTCAAAAACAAATACACTGGGCAATCCATCAGCCGTTATTTTACTTGATAGAAACTTATCTGATGAAAAGTTGCAGTCCATAGCCACTGAACTAAACCAACCTGCCACCACCTTTCTTTGGATAACAGATCAAGAAAATGAATTTCTAATTCGTTGGTTTGCCCCTGATGCTGAAATTGGCTTATGCGGACATGGCGCAATGGCAGCTGCTGTTTTTTTATCAAATCAATATCCTGAATTAGCAGATGTAAATGGATTTAAGCTTATTAAAAATGACACTATAATAGAAGTAGGATTAAATTCAGAAAATGAACATTTTGTAGTATTAGAAAATATTCCAAGGAGTAATCAAGAAACTCCACCAGCAGGATTAGAAAAAGCATTAGGTCAAAAAATTATAGAATATTACCCGACTGAAAACAAGCATATTGTGTTGCTTGAAAATGAAGAAAGTTTAGCTGAAATGAAGCCTAATTTTGAAGCACTTAGAAAAATAGATGTCTTTGGTTATTCTGTCACTGCTAATTCTTCTAAAAAAGATGATTTTGTATGCAGAACATTAGTGCCGCATGTTCAACAGTTAGAAGATCATGCTACAGGATCCACTCAAGCAGTTTTGGTTGATTTTTGGGCAAATAAATTATCAAAACAAGAATTAGAGTCTAGGCAATTGAGCATTCGAGGTGGTTATTTTAATGCTATTCACAACAAAGAAAATTTTAAATTAATAGCTCAATCCTATTATACAATTAAAGGAACTTTTTATTTAAATTAGAGATTTGATTGAAAGTAAAACTATCAGATAAAGCATTGAAATATGAAAAACATATCCCTTTATATTTTCCTTACAGTATTTATTGCCATATCAGCATGTAGAGAAAAAGAACCTGAGCCAGAAAAATTTGAAAATGGCACAAATGAATATGTAAATAATTGGATCTACGATAATATGAATCTTTATTATTATTGGACCGATGAATTACCTGATAAAAGTATAGATGGAGAAAATCCTGATAATTTTTTCTACAGCTTATTATCTAACCAAGATAGATTCTCTTGGATCCAGCCTAACTTTCAAGAATTACTAAATTCACTTCAAGGCATTACCTTGGAATCAGGTTATGAATTTATTCTATATAACGATCAAGAAAATGCTAATGGAGTAATTGGTCAAATTGCTTATGTCAAAAAAGGCTCACCAGCCGAAAATGCTGGCTTAAAAAGAGGTGACTTATTTACAAAAATAGATGGAACTGCCCTAACTCTTGATAATTACAGCAATCTTTTAGGGAATATTAGCCAAAATCACAAGCTAACAATAGAAAGATATAACTTCCAAAATCAATCTTCTGAAGAATTAGGTGAGTTTGAATTAACTGCCATTCAATTTGCTGAAAATCCAAATCATCTTGACACTGTCTATACTCGCAACGGAAAAAAAATCGGTTATTTCGTGTATAATTTATTTGCTGTAGGTCCAAACAATGAAAGTAGTATATATAATGATGAAATGGATGCGGTTTTTGCTAGATTTAAATCTCAAGGTATTGATCACCTCGTTTTAGATTTAAGATATAATAGCGGTGGTGCAGAAAGGGCCACAATAAACCTAGCTAGTTTGATAGGAGTAAATATCTCCGATCAAGATATATTTGTAAAAAGAGAATATAATGAAGGTTTAAAACAAGCCTTCATAGACGAATATGGTGAAGAATCACTAAATAGAAAATTTGTAAATAAAGCCTCGAATATTGGCAATAATTTACAAAGTCCTCAGCTGACAGTTCTAACATCTTCTAGGACTGCCTCTGCCTCTGAACTATTAATAAATGGATTAGACCCGTTTATGGAAACTTTCATAATTGGAGATACGACAGTGGGTAAAAATGTAGGTTCCACCAGCTTTTTTGAGGATGAAAACCCAGACAATAATTGGGGCATGCAGCCAATTATTACAAAATCATTCAATAGTCTAAATCAATCTGATTATGATTTAGGATTTTTCCCAGACATAGTCCTGAAAGATAACTCATTAGTTAAATTAGAATTAGGAGATGTTAATGAAACCCTATTAAGAGAAGCATTAATTTATTTGGCAGGATCAGATGAAACGAGTAGAATAAAAACTTATCCTGAAATTCCATCTAAAGATATTTTAGGAAGTATGGAATTAAAAAGGCGGTTTGGTATATATGATATTGATATAAACCAATAAAATTATTTGAGTACTAAAAAAGGAGCTCGAAATTCGAACTCCTTTTTCTATAACTCTACTAAATGAAAATTTAAGCTAAATCATCTTCAGCCAATGGTTCAATATCAAAATCCATATCTAATGAATCTCTAAAATCTTCAATCTCCTCTCCCATTTCTTCATCCCCTTCAACAAAATTCCAAGTGATTTTCAATTTGGCGCCATTATCCTCAATATTTTTTAACTCTAGCAATAAATCAAATAAACATTTAGAAGAAGATGTATTGAAATATTTTAAATATATATTAACATCTAATTTCTCAGGATTTTTTTCACCAAACGCCTTAACTTTGGAGCGTAACATTGTAAATAGCATTACTACGTCATCATCATAAGATTTGCCTTTGAGTTGAAGCGTAGCATTCTCTTCATCAAATCGAACATAAGGTGCAGCTTCTTTAGCCGGTATTTCTAGTACACTCATTAAACGTAATTTTAGTTTTTCTACAACAATTATAATCAATATACTTATCAATTCTCGGAAAAAACTTCAACATGTACTAATATTTCGATTAAGTTAACTTTTTAATCGATTATTCATATTTTGTTGTTTAAACAAATATTTAAGTTTAGATTTAATTTATGAATGTGAACCACCACATAAACAACAACTTATACAAAAGTAAGCTAATAAGAATATTTGCTTTGCAATATTTCTTTAATACTGTTAGTATTCTTTGCCTTACATCAATTTTTCTATTTGGATCTTACAGAATTTTTAATGCAGATTTCGCATATCTTGGCGGGATATTGTCATTAGTAATTCTAAGTTTATTCAAAGAAAAAGCAGGAAATGCAACTTATTCATTTTTAAGACCAAAAATAAATCAAGTTCTTTTTTCAAATCTATTCAATCTATTCAACATAATTTTTAGTGCATTATGTTTTGTTTTAATTTATATAAACATAGAAGGAAGTAATCAGGCTTTTAATTTTAGCGCTTTAGGTTCTGCTATTTTTATGATTGGTTTACCATTAGGATTCTTCTTTTGGATATCATTGAAAAGAATAGATGAATCAGCTAAAATGCGGATCATCAAACTTAATGGTTTTCAAGAATTTAAAACATATGAACTATACGTTACCATTATTATCATAGCATGTTTTGGTATTATATATGATTACTTACCTCAAACAATTGATTTCCTGTTATTCTTACCCTTAGTTTTATTAATCATAATATCACTTTTAAATTTCCCACTTCATAGGATTCAGCATAAACTTCTTATTAAGTTTATCACAGCAACTGAGCAAATTGTTGAAGAAGAGGATGAACAATTAAACCTGTTAAATATTTACGAAAAGAAACCTTATCATTTATCAGATTTACTAAAAGAAAAATTCTTAGATGCTCCTTTAAAAGATCAGGTTTATATTTTATACACTATAAAGAGAATTTCAGCAATTGACGTACTTGATAATATAGAATTACTTCTTGAAAAGATTAATCCGACAGACGAAATATACAACATCTTAATTGAAATTATTGAATATTTAAAAAGGATAAATGATAAAATTAGTAAGATCAATAACCCTTACGAATTCATTGAACAATCTAATGATTTACCCATAATCAAGGGGTTAATCAGGAAGCAAATTATTTCACCTGACCGAAATTTTATCATTAAATTATTAAACGATAACAGAATATCGGTAAAGAAACCGGCTTGTATTGTAGCAGGGTATCAAGATGATATCAATATTATTTCTATTCTCATAGAGCAACTTGAGAAACCTGAACTAAGCTTATGGGCTCAGTTATCACTAGAAAACATAGGCGAAAAATGCATTAAATATATTGAAATTGAATTTTCGAAAAGGAAAGAAAATCTGCTATTTGTAGAATCATGCTTTACCCTACTATGCAAAATTGGAAACAAACAAGGAATACAAATATTATTTAATTCATTAAATGAGACAAATAGTATTATTCGCAAAATTGCTGCCAAGAAAATTATAGCAAACAGTATAAGTGTAACAGAAGATCACCGTAAATATTTCGCAAAGCTTTTCGATGATTTAATTTTGACAATATTAAGTAATGGCTACTTAATTGACCAAATGGAGTTGAAAAATGAAAATTTTAAAATCTTAAAAAATGCGATTGAAAATGAAAACAAAGAGACCCTTTACATCATCATTAACATCGTTAAACTTTACTACAATCCAATAGCGGTTGAACAAATTTTTAGAAATTATAAAAACAACAACATTGAAAATCATGCTACAGCAAGCTGTTTAATTGACCTCTTGATAGATGATAACATATCGGTACATAATAAAATAAAAGCACTGTTTTCTCCAAATGAAAAAACAATAATGGAAATACTTCAAGAGGAATTTCCTGAGGTTACATTACAACCAAAATATGAATCAGAAGAACAACTTATTTGGGGTATTTTGAACAAAGAATATGATCAAATTAATAGCTGGACTAGAGCTTGTACAATTAATATATTACAATACGCCTACAAAGAAGATATTCCATTTGAATTAGCATCTGAATTTCTGAATCAAAACAGGCTATTGAAAGAAACAGCAGCGGCTAACATTTATAAAAACTTACCTGAATTCTATACTATTTTTCTTCAACGGCTACCTGAAAATGAATCATCCAAACTAGATTATTTAATCAAATCCAATTTTGATGTTATAAATGAAAAGCAAATTCATCATGACAATTTGCTTCTATTTGATAAAATTAATTTTCTGATTTCAATTCCCTATTTAAAATATCTATCAGTATCTGAGATCTTAAATTTCCATAACTACTTCAAGCCTAAAGTTTTGCGTACAGGCGAACACCAAATTTCATTAGAGGAGGAGTCTAACTTAGGTTATTGGATTGTAGAACAAGGAAATGTTTCCTACTCGAAAAATGGGGTTGATTTTAGCCATTATAAAAAACGAAATATCATTAAAATTTCAGATCATGAGAGTCCTACTCAAAATGTTTATTTTAATTTAGATGAAGATGTAAGGTTTTTAATTATAGATGAAGTAATTTTGCTTAATATTATTAAAAACTATGATAGTATAATCCAAAAATATTTGGAGGAATTGCCCGAAGATAACAAAAAAATAGGCCTTAATAAATTAAACAAAGAAGCAGCTTGATTTTAAAATTAAAACATATTGGTCTACTAATATTTTTGTTAGTTGTGGTAAGAACCGCTTTAAGTCAAAAGCAGCAATATGAGTTGTTTTCAGCAAATGATTTTTTAGGTGAAAAAGAATTCTTTTCTGCCAGTCAGGATCAGTCTTTAAATATCTATTTTAAAACTAATACTGACATTTTAAAGTTTGATGGAATTGATTTTACAAAAGTTAAATTACCCATCGATGCTAAAAAGATACAAAAACTTTATGCTTTTAAAGATTTTGTCCTTTTCTCCGATAAAAACAAAACATACTCCTACGATTCAAAAAGTGACAGTTTGATCATTATTTGGGAATCCCCAGCAATTCAATTTCAAAGCTTCGAAAATCAGCTGTGGGTTTTGTCAAAAAACAGCTTAATCAGATTCGATAATGAATTAGAACGGCATGATGAAATACATCGAAACGAAAATGATGAAGAGTTTTATAGTTTTCATGTTAACAAACTAAATACAATTATTGGTCACAGTGCTGGATTATCAGTACTTAAAAAAGATAAAAGCACCCAACTTGTAGGGACATACTTAAAAAATCCTTCAAAGATCATTTCTGTGGATTCAAACACCTACATATTAAACAAAGATGCTATTTTCAATTATTATAATGGTGAAATATCACGATTAGTTAAGAACGAACAAATAATTAAAGACTTTTTCATTGATGATTTCGGTAAAACTTGGATGGTTGATACAAATGGAAAACTTTGGGTAAATGATGGAATTAAAACTGAAGAAATAAGTAAACTATTTTCCAATGAGAATATAAAGGTTAACAAATTATTTAATGACAAAGAAAATAATCTTTGGGTTTTAGGAAATAGCAAATTATTGAAAATTGTCCAAAACAACCCTTTCTCAAGATTAGACCATCTTGAAGTCATTGATTTATTTAATGGAGACAAAGGCAGTCTGATTGTTACTTCTAAGGAATTAATTCATTACAATCTTTACAATAAGAAGAGTATTTTAAAAATTCCAGCAAATGAATTGCCTTTCGGTCAGATTCATGCATTCGAATTGGAAAATAATTGGGTTTTCACATTAAATGAAAATATTTATAAATGGAATATAGATGATAAAGACCTATCCTTGTTAAGCAAAAACAGTAATTTCACACCTTTTAGCGCTCACTCAAGTGATTCTTTACTTGCTTTTAATGAAAGAGGGGATATCTTTTTTGTAAACAAAAATTTTCTGCCAATTAGAAAAATTGATAGGATTAATTCTTCAAAAAAACTTGAAGTATTAAATGAAAAAATCATAGCTATCGACAATCAAAATGTCTTGTATAGCTTGAATAAGACTACTCACAAAGTAACTTCCACACAGTTAGCCGATTCTATTAAACCATCAAATATAATTGCAGGAAATGGCGGTTTCTGGTATTATGATGAAAAGGAAATAAAATTTATAAGTGAGATTGGGAAAATTCAGCCTTTATATTTAGACCAATATGAACTTCTTAAAAATAAAGTAATTATCAGACTCTTCGATGATCATGATGGCAATTTATGGATCTCAACCAAAAACAATTTATTACGAATGCCTCTTACAATAAAGGAAAATGAAATTAGCAGTAGGGCTCCAATAGCATACAATGAAAATGACTTTTTATATTCCACATTCTTTAAAAAAATAAACAAAAGCTCATCGGGAATACTCTGGTTAATACACCCTAACGGTATTTCGTTATTTAACCCGTTAAAGGAAATCCCAAACTTAGTACCACCTGGAATTTCGATTGAAAAAGCCTATGCTTATGAATTGGATGAATTTAAAAATCCAACAGATACCATCAATTTATTAACTTCTAATACAGGAATTTCAAAAAACGCTATTGTTGTATTAGAACCTAGAGTGATTAATCAACTGAAAAACGAAAAGTCTCAAATTTCTTATCGGAATATTAGTATAAATCAGGCAGAAAGAAAGATTACAGCCGGTGAAAAAATAATTTTAACAAATTTAGATGATGGTAGAAATTCGATAGCAATTAAAGCCGTAAATAATAACGGGGTTGAAAGTATTAATGAAGAGATGATAAATCTGACCGTTATCCCTCCTATCTGGAAAAGGAAATGGTTCTATCTGAGTGGAACACTGTCATTATTATTGCTTGGTTTTATAGGTTATAGAACTGTTATCAGTATTAAAAATAATAGAGCAAAGGAACTTGAGGATGAACTTCATAAAGGCTTAGAGGATTTAGAAAAAAGATCTCACCTTCAAGTATTAAAAGCCGAACGATTAAAACAATTAAATGAATTAATTACTTCTCAAAAAGGAGAACTAGAGAAGAAAAACACACAAATTGAATCTCAGAAATACGAGCTCTCTTTAACCAACCAACAAATTAAAAAACAGAAAGACTTGTTAGAAGAAACAAGTAGTAAATTGAAATCCAGTATTAATTATGCTAAAAGGATTCAAAATGCATTAATGAGTACTGAAATTGAAATCAAAAAGGCATTTGATGAAAGTTTCGTATATTTTATGCCTAGAGATGTTGTTAGTGGAGATTTCTTTTGGTTCAATAAGGTATATAATGAAAAGAATGAAGAACTTCTTATTTTAGCTGCTGTAGATTGTACAGGCCATGGAGTGCCAGGTGCAATTGTTAGTGTAGTAGGTATGAACCTGCTTAACAATATCACAAAATTAAAGAAAATATATGATCCTGGTCAAATATTGACTGAAATGAATCAGGACATAATTGCTGATTTAAGACAAGATGAAACGCAGGTGAATGACGGAATGGACATGACCATTGTTACTTATAATAAGAATACCAATCAGCTCTATTTTGCAGGCGCCAAAAACCCACTTATGTATGTTGAAGATGGTGAACTTATTAGGATAAAAGGTGATAAATACGCAATTGGAGGACAGCAAAGAGGATCAGATAGAGATTTTCAAACTCATCATTTAGATTTAACTGACGGTAAGAAACGTAGTTTTTATCTCTTTTCCGATGGATATCAAGATCAATTTGGTGGTGAAAAAGGTTTTAAATTTCTGACAGGTAATTTCAAAAAATTATTATTAGATATTCATGATAAAAAAGTATTAGAACAAAAAACAATATTGCATGAACAAATTGAAGATTGGAAAGAAGGTTATGCTCAAACAGATGATATTTTAGTAATTGGATTCAAAATATGAGTAAAGAGAGTCACCATATCATCATAAAGTTTACTCCAAATGATAATATTTTAGGAGCAAGTCAAGAAAAGGGCTGGGTAGACTATTTTGCCGATTTTCTAAAAACTGGAATCAACTATCAATTAAAAACCAATGTTGAAATCATATATAAAAGTGAGCTTGAATTAATTACAAAGGAGGATTTTGATCAATCCGATTTAATTTTTTATATCCTCTCCCCTGCTATGGTTTTTGCTTCTAATATCAATCAAGACTCTGCAGAACTTGAACAAGCATTAAATTTTGACATCCCATTGATTAACTCGAAAATCAAAAAGGTATTCAAGGCTCCTGTAAATATTGCAGATCTACCTTTATCCTTATCAACACCAACCTATTATAGGTTTTACGATCATGGTTTGTTAAATGAGGAAGATTACCAAACATTTGAAGGCTGGAATAAATATCAGGACAATGAAAATTATTGGAAAGTGTTTGCAGATGTTCTCTTAGACACAGTAAAAATATTATCAGGAGAAAAAAGTGTAGTTAAAAACACGGTATTTATATCTGATAAAAATAAAACGTATTACGAAGCAAGAAACACTATAAAAAGAGAATTAAAAGCATACGAGACAGAGATTTTTCCTGATGAAGATTTTTCTATTGAGGCAAATTACATGGATGATCCAGAGCTTTTTTACATGCAAAAATGTAATATGGCTTTACATTTTCCTGACGAATTTACTGATTTAACTACTGAAGAAAAAAGAAAGTCATTTAATAAATTACCATCTTTGAAAAGATTAATTTGGTTTAGTCCTAACGAAGGGCTTAAACCAGAGAAGAAAGCAAAATATAATGAATTAAAAGTACAACTTAAGCCCTATCAAAACATTGAAGCGGTTGAATCTACAATTGAAGAATTGAAAGACATAATAAAGGACAACCTTATTAAGATCAATCAATCGACTGAAATAAAAGAAGAATCGTTAAAAAGCATTATTTATATTATTTCAGATACAAGGATTAAAGAACAAAGCTTTAAGTTAATAAGGCAGGAAAAATCGATAGAGGAAAAATTTGATTTGAAAATAATCGATAATGTTGAAAACGTTACCGATTATAGACATTTACATTATGAACTTTTGAGAAAAGCAGACTATTTTTTTATACTTTTTTTCAAAGATAATTTACCTTGGTTAAATTCAATGTCTGCTGAAATCAAGAAAGCACCTGGTTTTAGAAATGAAAAAAATATATTGGGTAAGTATATTATACATGGAAATAACTCAAAAATAGTAAAAGAAAATTTAGATGGTTTTGATTTAATTGAAAGAGAAAAACCAGATCAAATGATAGAAATTATCAAGAAACTATAGTATTAAGTGCAGGATAAAGATAATAATAGGGGAAATATTTTTAATCCGTTCCCAGGCTTAAGGCCTTTCGGAATTGAAGAAAGCTATCTGTACTTTGGCCGAGAAGGTCAGAGTGATGAGGTATTGGCTATCCTGGAAAGAAACCGGTTCGTTAATATTTTAGGATCTTCTGGTACAGGTAAGTCATCTTTGATGTTTTCTGGAGTAATCCCTACCCTTCATGGAGGGTTTATATCAAAAGCTGGAGATGAGTGGGAAATTATCACTGCCAAACCCGGTCTAAACCCAATTAAAAATTTAGCTAAAGGATTTAAAAAACACATAGAAGAGCATTCTTTAGGTGGTTCTATTGATGATTCTCAAGCTTTAATAAATGAGCATTTATTTGAAGCCGTTCTTAAGAAAAGTACAAAAGGATTAAGTGATTTATATCGACTAAACAAACACTTGAAAGGGAAAAACTTATTGATTTACTTAGATCAATTTGAAGAAATTTTCAGATTTAGAAAGTTAGGTGATACAAAGCACTTGAATGAATCATTGGCTTATGTCAACCTTATTTTACAAGCAATAGAACAAACCGAAATTCCGATTTATATAGCGCTTTCAATGCGATCCGATTTCTTAGGGGATTGTGAACAATTTCCAGAGTTAACGAACAAAATCAATGATAGTCACTACCTAATCCCACAAATGACTAGGGAGCAGAAAAAGCTCGTGATTACTGGGCCAGTTGCTGTTGGTGATGCTAAAATATCTAATAGACTTGTTCAAAGATTGTTAAATGATATGGGAGATCGATTTGATCAACTCCCTGTATTGCAACATGCTTTGATGCGAACATGGAATTATTGGGCTGAAGGTGGTGATTCAAAAGAACAATTAGATTTTATACATTATGAAGCTATTGGTGGGGTAAATGAAGCCTTGTCAAGACATGCGGATGAAGCTTTCTACGAACTAAATGAAGAAGAAAAGTTAATCTGTGAAAAGATTTTCAAAACTATTACAGAAAAAAGAAGCGATAATGATGGAATTAGAAGACCAACTCCATTAAGAGTGATTGCACAAATTGTTGACGAAGAAGAACATATTTTAATTAAAATAATTGATAAATTTAGAATTGAGGGTCGTGCTCTTCTTACGCCAAGAGAAGATATAGAATTAAACAGTGAGTCAGTAATTGATATTAGTCACGAGGCCTTGATGAGGGTTTGGTATAGATTACGAAACTGGGTTCAAAACGAATCAGAATCGGCTCAAATATATTTGCGATTATCTGAAGCTGCTACGAAATATCAACAAGGAAGTGCTGGCCTATGGCGTCCACCAGATCTGCAATTAGCCATACAATGGCGTAATAAATCTAAACCTACTCTAAAGTGGGCATTGCAGTATGAAAATAATTTTGAGGCTGTAATTCTTTTCCTTAACAAAAGTGAAGAGTCTTATAAAAAAGAACAAGAAACGAAAGATCTTTTGCAGAGAAAGAGATTGAAACGTTCCAAAGTTATAGCATCAGTATTAGGTACAGCTGCTGTGTTTTCCATCATTCTTTTATTCTTCGCCTTCAATCAAAGTAGTATTGCTGAAAGACAAAAAGAATTAGCTGAACAAAGTTCTGAAGAAGCTAAAAGGAATGCTGAATTAGCTAATGAAAAAACCTTAGAAGCTCAAAGACAAAAAATAGAAGCCAATAAATCTAGTATTAGAGCTAATAAAGAGAGAAATAGAGCGGAATTCAATTTCTACATTGCAATGGATGCAAAAAAGACTGAGGAACTTGCAAGAAAACAAGCAAATGATCAAGCTCAAATAGCCATAAAACAGAGTGAGATTGCACAAGAAAGACAAAAGCAATTAGCAGTTGCCAACGAGGACTTGCAGAGAGAACAGAAAAACTCAACTCAGCTTAGTATGAGGGCAGTAGCTCAGTCTTTAGCTGTTAAGTCTTTACAAATGGAAGATGATCAATTACAAGGTTTGTTAGCCTATTTAGGATTTAGGTTTAATAGCAATAATGAAGGCTATGATAGCAATAATGATATTTACAATGGCCTGTTTTATGCCGTCAAAAATTTTGACAACGATTACTATAATGCCTTTAAAAGTAAATCTTCAGATGTTCGATCACTTCAATTTGTTCAAGGAAAATATTTATACACAACAGGAACATCAGGAAGAATTAACGCTTGGGAAGTTGATAAGATGGCAGCTAAGCGAAGTATTGTAATTTTTGAAGAAGAAGGGGTTTTTGTTAAAAAAATATTTGTTGATAAAAATAATCAAAAGTTAATTGCGCTTACGGATGGCTCAGAATTTTATGTAATTGATATTTCTCAGCGAATTAGAACAGTAGAAAAACATAGCTTACCAGGTAGTTATGCTTTTGATGTGGCTTTTATAAAAGGTTCAACAGATTTTTATCTTTCAGCCTCAGACAATATTATTTATCAATTTAAGGGTAATAAATTATCTCCCTTCATTGAAACTAATAGCAGAATTTATGATATGGAGATCATAAATGAGAACCTGCTGGCAACGGGGAACAATAATGGTAAAATTGAAATCTGGGATACTGATAAAAGGGAAAGTAAGATAGTGATAAGGGAAGATAACAATAAATACATACATTCATTAGCTATTGGAAATGGCATACTTGCAGCAGGCGATAATTCAGGACAAGTCACTTTATTTTATCTTGATGAAAATTTTAATTCGAAAAATTCCATTTCACTTAGAGGAAGTGACGGTGAAATTATGACTGATATTACCTTTAATGAAGCCGAAAATCAGATTATAGCAGCTAGTACCAAAGGAACTATCAGGATGTGGAATCTGGAAGACCCTGATGAATTCCCTATGATAATTAATGAGCCAGGATCATGGGTAAATGCTATTGCCCTAATGGATGAGAATCACATATTTGCAGGATGCAAAGATCAGGTATTTAGGCTTTATCCTATCAAAAGTGAAATATTAGCTGAAACATTAAAAAACAAATTAAGAAGAGATATTACTCCCGAAGAATGGGATCGTTATATTGGGGATGACTTAGATTATAATCCTATTTTTGAGGAAAGCATTTTTAAAAGCCAAAGTAGATGAATAAATATTTACTAATCTTATTATTTAGCTTTATAGGTGTGAAAGTAGTAGCCCAATCAAGCTGCGAAAGAAACTTGAATGAGGCCAGGTCAGACTATTCTAATGGAAACCTGTATGCAATACCTGGTAAACTAACAGATTGTTTGGAAGAGGGCTTTAGTAAAACTGAAAAAATTGAAGCACTTCGATTATTAACCTTAACTTATATAAATATTAATCAGCAAGAAAAAGCTAGAAGTACTTTTATTAAACTTTTAAATATTAAGACTGACTATCAGGTTCAACAAAATGTAGATCCATCAGAACTATATTCATTATACAGAAAAATCGATACTGATATAAAATACTTTATAGGTGTTACTTTTGGCTTAAACTACAATAGTATAATTGTTCATGGATATAGAAATACAAACCCAATACAATCAAATGAATCCATTCATATCCCTGATTATAAAGCTAGAGTATCAAATCCACAAGTAGGAGTTCAATTCTTATATCCTATAACAAAAAGCTTAATAGCAGGTGCAGAAATTCAGTTTCAAAATCAAAGATTCGAATATGAAGAAACCAATTACAATATAACTGATAATTATGATAGCGAAAACAGTAGTGATGAAGTTATTTCTGAAGATAATCGTAGTATTATCAGCTACGAAAGTAGAAATAATGGATTGAATCTAAATGTTAATTTAAGGTATATGAAGGATTATTACGTCTGGAAACCCTTCATTGAAGTCGGTGCCATTGGTAGGTATAATCTAAGTTATTACGTATTTAATTATGACAATAATTATCAATTATCTGTAGAAGAAGAATTAATTTCTGAATTTGATATCTCCCCTAGAAGAACAGATTACAATGTAGGCATATTTACAAACATAGGAACCATGATAAAACTAGGTGAAAACTATGCAGAGATTAAATTTGGAGTTAGTAATTATTTCATTAATCACTTGACCGCTGATGCCAGAAGAACAGCTCATACTGCTTCGATAGCAAACGCAATGGCGCTATTAGATGATGACTATACTAATTTAGTTTATCAATTAAACGTTTCATTCAATATACCTTTTTTCAACTTTAAATGATTAAGAAATCTTACATATATATTACATTTTGGATCCCATTCGCTTTTGCATGTCAACTAGATCCACTTCCTGATGATGTAATGCCTAGCTTTAACAAACTCTATGCATTATCGCTAAATGTTGAGGCAATTGATTTTATATGCAAACCCGATCAAAGTGGCTATGTTATTCTTGGAAATTTAAAGACCAATGAAACCTCTGATATTTTCCTCATAGACGTGGCGCCAGATGGGACTCAACGAAAGTTTAATAGAATCAAAACAGATTTTTTTGATGAAGCTGTTAGGCTACAAATTGATGAAACTGATAATTCGCTCGTAATTCTTGGGCATAGAAGGCTTGAGCCAAGTTCTAGTCAACCTAACGTATTTCAAAACATTATATTGAAATCCAATATTGATGGAGTTCCAGTAATAGCTAATAATGCTTTACCTGAGGATTCTGCTTCTGCGGAAATAAAAATATTAACCAATAATCAAAATACTCCTTACCAACTCAATGACTTTTTGATAATCCCACCACACCTGATTACAGTTGGTTCTATAAGAGAGTCGTCTAGCGGCCGTTTCAATGAAATAACTAGAATTTATGATTGGAATGCTTTTGATTTTTCAGACCGTTTAGATACCAATACAGTATTGACTACCCAAAAACCTGCACAGATACTCTATCAAAACAATTCAAGGAATTTAAGAGTGTTAAAAGGGAATTCAGCCGATGCGGTGTACTCAGTATATGGACAGAAAAATACCGAGAATACAAATGGTGACATTTCAGGAGCATCTGACAATATCAGTTGGGATGTTTTCACCAGTATTGAATCCACTGCAAGCGAATCCCCCGATATTGGAACAGATAATAATGAAGAATTTGGCAATGTTTTACATCACTCCAATGGCTTAACTTATGTAGCTGGCAACTACCGAACTGAAGGTAGAGATTCAACATTTTTGATTACTAGCGAGTATTTGGGACCGAACCTTAAGTTGACTCAAAGCATATATTCGAAGGACACTTTAGGAACAAAAGTAAGTAGCTTAACCGAAGATGTAAATGGAAATATTGTAATATCCACCATTGAAGAAGGAATTGAAAATAATATTTCTTTCTTAAAATCTTATTTATTAAAATATTCACCATTCGGAGAACCAATTGAGAATGAAGAATTCGTTTTTGAAGGCACAGGTTTTTATAACATAAAAAAGATTGAAAGTGAGCCGAATAATGTAGTAGTTATACTATCTCAAAAGACTTTTGAAAATAATTCGACAGCTATTGGATTAATGAAGATTAAATTTTAGTAAAATTCTATTATTAGATATAAATTTGCTGATTACTCCCCGATTGATTATATTGTAAGTTACACTAAACGAAAAAATTACGAAACACATCTACCGATATATTAGGTTTATAATTTTCCTTTCTTTTTCATTTTCATTAATGAATCAAAAGGTTAATGCTCAATGCTCTGTTTTAGGATTAGCGCCTGAATATTGTGAATCGAGTGGTTCAGTTAATATTTCAGGCACCCCTGCTGATGGTATTTTAAGTGGGCCAGGCATTACAGTATCAGATTTTGATCCTGCAACAGCTACTTTTACTCCAAGTACAGCAGGTATTGGTGAGCATACTATCTCCTATTTCAGTTATAACGTTGTTAATAATTCTACAGATTTTGATCCTGTTAGTTTCATAAGTCCTACAACTATTAATTTGGGAGATGATGATGGAATCACTCTTAACTTTGGTTTTAATTTTGATTTTTTTCAAAATTCTTATTCAGCTTTAAATTTATCCTCTAATGGTTATATCTCATTTAATGCTGTTGATTTAGTAGACCAAACGCCAGATGCGTTGCCATCTGCTACAGATCCTGATGAAATTATTGCCTTTGCGTGGGATGATTTAGATCCCTCTGCTGGAGGAACTATTAAAGCAGAACAATTTGGATCTTCACCAAATAGATATGTAGTAATTGAATTTGAGAATGTTCCTCATTGGAATGATGGTACTCAAACAGTTACTGTTCAGGTTATCATTTATGAGACTACAAATGTAATTGAGATTCATTCGACAAGTATAGAAGCGAAATCTAATGGGACTCAACAAATGACGCAGGGAATTGAAAACCTTGCCGGAAATTTAGGCTATTTTGTCCCTAGTAGAAATGCATCACTTTGGTCAACCACCAATGATTTTGTTTCCTTTACACCTTGTACGAGCACAAAAACAGTTAATGTATTCAGTGATCCTTTAAATGACCGATCAGTTACTGCTACTTCTGCCTCCATATGTACTGGAGAATCAACCGATATTAATGTAGGTAATTCTGAATTGAATGTTGAATATCAATTGCAACTAACCGATGGCACTAATGTAGGCCTTCCTGTAGAAGGAAACGGTGGAACAATAAGTTTACCTACAGGGACACTTACATCTACAACTGAATTTCAAATAATCGCTAATGAAGGAACTTCTTGTCAAGCAATAATGACACAAACAGCAACAGTGACTGTTAATGCTCTACCAGCAGCTCCAACAATTAGTTTTGATAAAGGAACTAATACGCTTTGTGATAGTACAAACCCTGATGTAACCTTAAGAAGTTCACCAGCACCTAATGGTGGGACTTATGAATGGTTTAAAGATGGTGTTTCAACTGGAATTACAGCTGAAACTATAGACATCTCAGATCCTTCAGGTAGTGGCGACTATAGTGTACAAGTTACAGATGGGAGTACTTCCTGTAAAAGTGAATCTTCTGCGGTTGAAACTATTCTCATTAATCCATTACCTAATAATAGCTTAGTTGTTACTCCTAGCTCAACAGCTGTTTGTGATGGAGAAAGTCTTAATTTCACAGTTGAATCTTCTCAAACTGGCATTAACTATCAACTTTTTGATGAAGCTGATAATCCATTCTCATCGATTGTAGGTGGAAATACGAATGATATAACACTTACTTCTAATGCTTTTGATCTTTTTACTTATACTGACGGAAATGAAACTATTACTGTGCGTGCTACTAATCCTACCACCACTTGTACAGTTGCTATTTTTAGCAGTTCGATAACTATCGACCCTATACCAAGTCAACCAAATATTCAAAATGGGAGTTCCGTAAGTGCTTGTTTTGGAAATACTGTTACACTGACATCTTCAAAAGCTCCAGGCGGAACAGAAGGCGTTTACAGGTGGTATAGAAATGGAATGCTAATTCCATTTGAAGTAGACAGGGATTTAAATCTTACTGAAGTAAGTGAGAGTGGAGAATATGTTGTAGAAGTAACAAATGGTGACAACACGGCAGAATGTTACAGCCCACCTTCAGATCCAACAACAGTAACCATTAATCCATTACCTGCTAACAACCTAGGAGTTGATGTTTCCTCTAATGAAATATGTGATGGAGAAACATTAGACTTTACTGTGTTTAATTCAGAAACTGGAATTAATTATCAATTAATCTCTGAAGCTGAATCTGCTTTATCATCCAGTGTCGCGGGAGATGGTAATAGTATTGTGATTACTTCAAATTCTATTACAGGTTTAGGTGTTGATGAAACAATTACTGTTAGAGCTACTAATCCTGTAACTGGCTGTACTGATGATTTATTAATCACAGAAGACATCACCATTAATCCGTTACCAAGTTTTTCATTAACCGCATCTTCTAATATTAGTTGTAATGGTGGAAATGACGGATCTATAGAGGTTACTGCTTCTGGTGGTACAGGTGATTATACATTTATATTGGGAGGAGATGCTACTGCTTCTACAACACAGTCTGGAGCAATTTATACATTTACAACTTTATCAGCTGGAAATTATACTATTGATGTAGTAGATTCTAAAAATTGTACAGTTGCACAACAAAATATTACCTTAACAGAACCAACCGAGCTCACTGCTTCTACTAGCCTGAGTGATTATAACGGTACCAATATCAGTTGCAATGGAGCGGGTGATGGGGAAATTACTGTGACCGCTGCCGGTGGATCTGGTGACTATACTTTCACCTTAGATGATGGTACTACTACCCTATCCCAGACCCAAACCGCAGACACCTATACCTTCTCTGGATTAGGTGCGGGCAACTATGACATTAATCTGGAAGATGCCAATGGCTGCGCCATCGCTGCCCTGATTAACATTACACTTACCCAGCCAGATGCTATTACGGCTCCTATTGCAGTAAGTAGTAATTATAATGGCGCAGAATTAAGCTGTAATGGTGACACTGACGGAGAGATTACGGTCTCCCCTGCTGGTGGATCAGGCACCTATTCTTATGTGCTCAATGAAATCCCAGGCAATACCTCCGGGGATGCCGATGGTGTTTATACCGGACTCCCTTCTGGTGATTATACCGTAACAGTAACCGACAATAATGGCTGTAGCTTCACTACTGCCACCGCTACCATTGATGAGCCTACTGCCATCAGCTTTAGCAGCATTACCTCTACTGATCTAAATTGCTTCCAGGCAGCAAACGGAACCATCTCCGCTACAGGAGCAGGTGGAACCGGGACTCTTTCTTATGACCTAGAAGATGATGCCAACAATCCAATCGCCAATCCTTCTGGGGATGGGGATGGTAATTATACCGGACTGGCTGCTGACACCTACAGAATCAGGGTAACCGATGCCAATGGATGTACTACCCTATCGGGAGATATCGTGATCTCTGAGCCTACTCAAATCACCGCTTCCATCACCCTTACGAATTACAATGGCGTAAACGTTAGTTGTTTTGGTGGAAGTGATGGGGAAATTACTGTGAACGCTGCTGGTGGAACCGGTGACTATACCTTCACTTTAAATGATGGCACGACCACCACTACTCAAACCCAAGCCGGAGGTACCTATACTTTCACTGGATTAGGTGCTGGTAATTACGATATTGATGTAGAAGATGCTAATGGGTGTGACATCGCTCAAATTAATACCTCACTTACTCAACCAGCTGCTGAACTGAGCGCTACAACTACTAACATCAGCGATTTTGGCACTTTCGGTCTAAGCTGTAATGGTGCCACTGATGGCTTTATTGAAGTAACCGCGGCTGGTGGTACTGCTAACTATACCTTCACTCTAGATGATGGCACTACTACAGTCTCGCAAACTCAACCGGGAACTACTTATACCTTCAATAACTTAGCCGCGGGTAGCTATACTATCGATGTAGAAGATGTAAATGGATGTACGATTGCCTCTATTAATGAAACACTCACCCAGCCTGATGCCTTTACCGCTTCTGCTGCGGTAAGTAGCAACTACAACGGAGCTGATGTAAGCTGTGTAGGAAGCAGCGATGGCAGTATTTCCACTGCCATTACAAGCGGTGGAACCGGAACTCTCACTTATGACCTGGAAGATGGTAACGGGAATGCGCTGGGTGATACTTCTGGAGATACTGACGGAAACTATACAGGACTGGCTGCAGGCACCTACCAAATCAGAATAACGGATAATAACGGATGCACTACCCTTACCAATGAAGTTATCCTCTCTGATCCTACTCAAATCACTGCTTCCACTACCCTGAGTGATTATAATGGTACCAATATCAGTTGCAATGGAGCTAGTGATGGGGAGATTACTGTGACCGCTGCCGGTGGGTCGGGTGACTATACCTTCACCTTAGATGATGGTACTACTACCCTATCCCAGACCCAAACCGCAGACACCTATACCTTCTCTGGATTAGGTGCGGGCAACTATGACATTAATCTGGAAGATGCCAATGGCTGCGCCATCGCTGCCCTGATTAACATTACACTTACCCAGCCAGATGCTATTACGGCTTCTACTATAATTAGTGAATACAGTGGCTTTGAAATCAGCTGTTTTGGGGAGTCAGACGGATTCATCGAAGTTACCGCTGCTGGTGGTACTGGTAATTACACCTTTACCCTTGGAGGAGATGATGCGGCTACACAAACACAACCGGGAGCTACATATCGTTTTAATAACCTAACCGCAGGAGCTTATACTATAGATGTAGAGGATGCTAATGGATGTGCTATTTCTACTATCAATATAACTTTAACTGAACCCGATCCACAAGTAACTGCAAATGCTGGTACTGATCAAGAAAATTGCGAAAATGACACTTTCACTTTAGCCGCTAATAGTCCTCCTGCAACGGGTTCTGGACTTTGGACTGTAGTATCTGGCTCAGCTACTATTGTATCTCCTTCTTCCCCTACTTCTTCAGTAACTGGAGTTGCTGTAGGAGCATCTGTACAATTACGTTGGACAATTTCTAATGGTGGTTGTGATGACTCAAGCGATGATGTAATTCTTTCCAATAATGAAGAGCCTCAATTCAACCCAGTACCTGGAAATATATTAGCTTGCGCAGGAGAATTAATTGATATAGATTTTTCTACTATGTCATCAACTGATGTTATCTCATGGACAGCAGACAATACAGCAGTAGGAAATCCTTCAAGTGGTAGTAATAACTTAACTTTTGTAACTGCATCTAACAATACAACCAGTGATAAAGTAACAACCTTTACAGTTTCAGCTTCCAACTCTGTTTGTACTACTCCAGTTACAACCAGCTTTACCATAACATTAAAACCTACACCAGATATAAACAGTTTCTTCCCTCCGGTAGAGGTATGTGAAAATGAAACAGCTGTAGATCTTACTTCACTAGGATTAACAGCAAATATTCCAGGCGGCACATTTACCTTTGCAGGTCCAGGGGTTAATTCGGCCGACAGCACTTTCGATGCAAGTATAGGTCTTGGAGTCCAAGAAATTGAAGTAACTTATACTTTAAATGGGTGTTCCAAAACAGAGCAAATTAATCTGTTAGAAGTAATTGCAGAACCAACTGCTGACGCAGGAGCTGCTACCGATGAGGTTTGTGTAAATACAGATTATAAAGTTGAAGATGCATCCGTTACAAATAGTGCTGGAATTCTTTGGACTCATGATGGAGCAGGCTCAATTATTAATGAAAACACTCTGTCACCTACATACACTCCAGAGGCTGCAGATGCAGGTAACGATGTTACTTTAACTTTAACAGTAACAGGATTTAGTGCTTGTGCAGATGCAGTCGATACTAAAGTCATTAGCATTACTCCTGAACCTATTGCCGATGCTGGAGCTGCTACGGCCGAAACCTGTGTGAATGCTGACTTCCAAGTAACCGATGCGTCCGTCACCAATGAAGATTCTTTCTCTTGGTCAGAAGATGGGGCCGGTTCTTTAGATGATCCTAATGCTATTAATCCTACTTATACGCCAGATCCTGCGGATGCCGGAAATACAGTTACGCTAACCTTAACCCTATTATACGCCAGATCCTGCGGATGCCGGAAATACAGTTACGCTAACCTTAACCGTAACTGGAAATGAGTCATGTGCTACAGTAACCGATACTAAAGAATTAACAATTTCTACATTGCCAGAAGCTACTGTAACAGGAACCCCTTCTGAGGTTTGTATATCTGAACCAATAACATTAGCTGGAACAGTAAATAGTGGAGCTTCTTCTGGTCTATGGATAATACAAAATGGTCAAGGAGCTTCTATTGAAAACTCAGGGAATTTATCAGGGACATCTAATAATTCCGGTAGTTATGAAGCGATATTTACACCCGATGGATCATATTTTGGGGATGTAATATTTGAATTTATTGCGCAATCTAATTCTAGCTGTTCAAATGATGTAGCAACTAAAGTCATTACCATCAGGAATCTTCCAACAGTAACTGATCAATCATACACATTATGTGAAGATAATGCCGGTGACGAAAATGTAACCCTTGACTTAACCACTTATAATTCTTCGATAACTACAGAAAACTTAGATAATGTTACTATTGATTGGTTTACCAACAGCAGTCTTACTAATCCAGTAGACAATGCTAACAGTGCAACTATCAATAATAATTCAACTTATTATGCACGTGTGACTTTATCAGCAACCAACTGTTTTGATAAAGCCCAAGTTGATTTCACAGTAGATCCTCAAATAGTGCTAGATGCTGGTTCTAATGAAGAAATCTGTGACGGTGAAGTACTTGATCTTTCTAGTATTAGCACCCCTCCTTCTCAAGATAATGCTGATGATCTAACTTGGACGTCAACTGGAGATGGTACTTTTGATGACGAAAACATATTGAGGCCAGTCTATACTCCAGGTCCGAACGACTTAGATAATAGCCCAATAACACTTACGTTGACCGGAACTAGAACAGGGCCGTGCGTAGATGTGATAGATCAATTAAGCTTAACTATTAAACCAGTGGCGGTAATTGAACCTGTCACAAATATCAGCTTATGTCCTACGGACACACAGGCATCAATTCCTTTCTCTGCTGATTTAACGGGTGGGACATTCAGCTGGAGCGCAACAAATGCTTCTCAATTAGGTCTAGCTGCTAACGGAAATGGTGATTTGCCTGCTTTTACAGCGCAGCCAAATACTTCTGGTGCGAGTATTATTTCAACCATCACTGTTGATTATACATTAAATGGTTGTAGTAGTTTGAGTGAAACTTTTGAAATCGAAGTGAAACCTACTCCGCAAATAGATGATGTAAATGATATTTTTGTTTGCTCAGGGGAAACAGTAAATGTAAACTTTAATGCTAATACAACAGGTGAACTTTTTGAATGGTCAAATTCCAATCCTTCTATTGGTGCAGGTTTATCATCTCCAGGAAATGGAAATATAAGCTTTACAGCAGCATCAAACTTCTCTGGAGCTCCAATCACAAGTGATTTTACTTATTCAGCAACTTTAAATGGCTGTGAAAGTGTAGAAAAAACTTTCACAGTAACTTTACTTCCTCAACCTGAGGTTGAGCCTATTGCAGATATTGAAGTTTGCTCATTTGATAATATACTAACTGCTTTTGAAAGTGATGTTCCTGGAGCCACTTTTAATTGGGACAATAGTAATACGGCAACTGGAATTCCATCCTCAGGATCTGGAAATATTAACGTCAATGCGAATGAAAATCTTAGTGGGGTTGATCTTGTTAGTACAATATCAGTTACCGCCTCTAAAGATGGTTGTGAAAGTGTAGCTCGAACCTTTACAATAACTGTAAAACCAAAACCAATTATAGATATTCAACCTACTTTGGAAATATGTGCGGGTGATATTATTCCAGAAATAAGTTTAACGGATAATTCTTCAGAAAATAGTACTATATCATGGACAGCCACTAATGCATCAGCGATAGGATTACCTCTAGGTTCGGGAACTGGAAATATTCCTTCTTTTACAGCAAGAAATAATAATTCTACTTCAACAATAACTTCAAATATTACTGTCACTAGTACTTGGAACGGCTGCGTAAGCGACCAAATGAATTTCCAAATTCGATTAAAGCCTACCCCAATTATGAATTCGGTATCAGATGAAGAATTATGTGCCGGTGATAATTATACAGTTACTTTTGGTAATAGCTTAGGCGCAACGACTTCATACAGCTGGGTTAACGACAATACTGCAATTGGTTTGCCAGCTACTGGATCAGGTAATAATATAAACTTTACTGCAGCAGCTAATACAACAGGGGCTGACATTATCGCAAATATTCGTGTAACTCCTAGTAACAATAGTTGTGAAGGTCCAGGAGAAATGTTTACTGTAACATTAAAACCAACTCCTGTAATTTCAAATATTGACGATTTCGAATTGTGTTCTGAAGAATTCGTATCGATTCCTTTCACAGTAGATTTACCTAATCCTGATTTAGAGGTCAATATTTCAGATAATAGTTTGATAGATGGGGGCATTTCTATAGTTGATAATAACATTGAATTTACAACATCGGTGAATACTACTGGAGTTGATCAAACTGCCACAATTTCCCTAAATGCAGAGAAAAATGGATGTGCTAATGTTGAAACTTTTGTTCTAACATTAAAATATAGACCAGTGGTAAGTTCTATACCAGATCGAGCTTCTGTATGTCCTAATGAAATGATTGCTGGGCAAACATTTAGCCATGATGTTGGAACAGGTGCGTTTGATTGGGAAATCACCAACCCTTTACTGATAGGTGATGGAACTGCAAGTGCAGGAACTGGAAATTTACCAGGTTTCGAAGCGGCAGATAATTTAACCGGTGAAGAAATTGTAGGATATGTGAAATATTCTAGTACTAGAAATAGTTGTATTAGTGTAGCTGATTCATTCAGAATTAGTATTAAGCCTGCTCCAGTCATCACGAATACTGATATAATTTTGTGTGATGATGAAGAAGCTAATATTTCTTTCAGCACCAATACATCTGTCCTAAATTCTAGTGGAAACGTTACTTATTACTGGACGAACTCTAATACTTCAATTGGGGTAAATAATCCATCAGGAACAACCAATGATCAAATTACTGCTAGTAATTTCTTTGCAAATACTGTCAGTACAACAAATGATAACGTAGCCACAATTGAAGTTTATGCAGTAATTGATGGTTGTACTGGACCTTCCAAAACATTCGAAGTTAGAGTAAAACCACTACCAATAATTACTACACCAGATACAGAATTCTCGCAAACGACTTGCTCTGGAGATTCATTTACGTTCAATCCTGAAGCAAATATTTCTGGAACTCAGTTTAGTTGGGATTTACTATCAAATCCTGGAGAAGTAACTGGAGTAGAGTCTTCTGGAAATGGCAGTATAGATCTTGAATTAATCAATAGTACCAATACAATACAAAATGTTGAGTATAGAATCAGTACATTAAATGGGAATTGTGAAGGTGAATTTTCTACCTTAACCATTACAGTTTATCCTGAACTGAATTTACAATCTCTACCAGCAGAAAGAGTAGTTTGTAGTGGAAGTAGTTTTGAAATCGGATTAGGAACTTCAAACAATGTTGAGCTAAGCCAAGAGGATGTTGTATATGAATGGGAAGTTTCACCTAACAATGTAGGAGCAACTTCAGGAGTTGGAACTCAATTAATTGAAACGCTCACAAATAATAAAACGAATGGAGAAAGAGATACTGTATTTTATTACATCAGACCAACTCTAAATAATGGACTATGCGTAGGATTAAGAGATACCCTGCCTGTAATTGTTAACCCTGATGCTGTTGTGTTTGCAGGCGCTGACACTACCGTTTGTGAAGGGGAGCAAGTACTTCTTGAAGCAACAATTGGTAAAGGAGCAAGTAGCGGATCATGGTCTGGAGGAGCAGGTATTTTTAATAATAGAAACTCTCAAAGTACGTTTTATACTCCAGCGCCTTCTGAACTTGGAACAACAGTTACTTTCACTTTCACTTCTAATGATCCAGATGGCTCTATTGGGCCTTGTATAGCGGTTTCAGATGAAGTAAGAGTAACAATTGATGAATTACCTACAGCTTTGATTACTGATAACCCATTCCCTACTCGTGAATATTGTGTAAGAAATGAAAGGCTTGCCCTCGATGGTAGTAACACAAACTATGCAAGCTCAGATGTTATCTTCGAAGGTCCTGGGGTTGAGTATGACAGTACAGAGCAACGCTATTATTTCGATCCAGAATTAGCTACTGTGGGCGGTCCATACACCATCACCTATTCAGTAACGAATGTAAATGGTTGTGTAAATACTGACGAGGTAGTAGTAACTGTAACAAATGGATTAAGTGCAGATTTCAGGGTGACTGGTGCTCAAAGAGTTGATGATGACTACATTGTTTGTTTTAACCAAGAGGGTGTGGAATTATTGCAAGACGAAAGAAATGTTATAGGCGAATTTGAGGGCAATGGAGTTGAATTCAATGCAGGTGGTGTTCCAATATTTAACCCTAGCAGAGCCGATGTTACAGATACTTCACTAGTATTTTTCGAAATATTAGATCCTGCAACTGGCTGTCTATCCACATCAAGTGCTAGAATTATCAGACTGCCTGAACCACAATTTGAAATTGAAGAATCAAAAGTTTGTGATAGAAGTACCCCGTATTCAGTTGTAATCGATGACTTAACGGTATATGAAAATAATTATGATAATATAATTGGTGAATTATCTTATTCGCAAGTAGATAATAATTTGAATAAAATTGCAAGTATTGACGGAGATACCATAATCTTCGATAGTCCTGGTTTAAAAGATATAAATGTGACATGGACTTTTGAGTTAGGTTGCACGCAAACTAAAACTTTACAAGTGAATGTAGGAAACATTGAATCAATAGATTTTAATATAGATAACATTAAAGTTACAAATGTGGGTCAACCAGGAACCTTGTTCACCTTAGAAGAGGATTTAGCTTTCATCACTGTTCAGGAATATATTTGGTCATTTGGCGATGGCTCTCCTTTGGCTATTACTACAGATAAAAGTATTGAACATAACTATACACAAGCAGGTACTTATGACATCATTCTAACAGCAATAGATCAGTATGGATGTCCTGTAATTGTGGAAAAAACTATCAATATAGTGCCTGCCATTACTGGAGCTGATCTACCTTATTTCGAATCTTTCGAAGATGATAATGGTGGATGGTTTACTGTAAACGATGGTTCAAGTATTGAAAGCTCCTGGATTTACAATAACGGTAATACAAGTTTTGACAATGAAATAAATAGTTCTAGCTACTGGATGACATCAATCAATGGTTTAGCTGGTTACAAGGAGAATGAACGTTCATATCTAGTAGGACCAACATTTGACTTAACTAGCTTAGAAAGACCTACCTTATCATTTGATATGTTCCTTGATTTTCAAGATGGAGATAACTCAGGTGCGGTGGTAGAATACAATTTAGGCGATGGAGAGTGGAAACTTCTTGGAAACTTAGATGATGAATTAAATTGGTATAATGATGATAGAACTGAATTAATAGGTTCTCAAAATAATGATGATGGAGTGGCATGGAAAGATAATTCGAATGCCAACGATGAAATAAATCAAGTACAATTTAAATGGGAAAGAGTTGCTCACACTCTTGATAATCTAAAGGATGAGTCCAATATCACTTTTAGGATAACTTTTGCAAGTAATAACTATAATATCGAATCATTGGGTATGGCAATCGATAATTTCTATGTCGGAGAAAGACAAAGACTTGTGTTGATAGAAAACTTTACCAACACAAATTTAGAGCAAGCTTATCTTTCTAACAGAACTAATATAGAAAATATACTTTCTTCAGAAGTAGGTACAGATCTTTTACCTGTAAATTTCCATATATCCATGCCAAAACCTGATTCAATAAACCTTAGAAACTCAATTGAATTAGATTCTAGAGCAAGCATTTATAGCATTGAGGAAAGTCCAAAACTTGTCATAGATGGTGAATTATTTACTGAAAACACTTATGATGCAAATAATAATCTCTCAGAAGAATTTCATAGAAAGGTTACCAGAAGATCATTATTAGAACCTAATAACTTAGTAGACATTGATATCGATACTACTGCAGATGATCATACCATTAGATTTAATGCATATTTGAACCCTACTAATGATACTTTAACTGATTTGGTGACTTACTTCTTTGTAATTGAAAAAAATATCACTCAGGCAAGTGGATTAAATAATATTGTAAGAAAAATATTACCAAATATAAATGGTGTAAATCTAGATGTACTTGCTGAATCGAATAGTATTACTTACGAATGGGAAGTAAGTTCTATTTACACAAATGATGAATTAGCAATTGTATCGGTAGTACAAAATAGAAATACTAATAATATTTTGGAAATCCATATTGATGATATTAATCAAACAAAATATAACACTACAATAACTAATGTAGAAAATGCATTTGAATCTATAGAAATTAGTGTTTATCCAAATCCTAGTAGAGGTAAAATCAATATGGTTTTCAATCAAGAATTAAATTCTGAATTAAAAATATTTATACTGGATTCAAATGGTAAAATAATCCAAAACTCTAAAGTTGCGAAAGGATCTTTAAAAGCTGAATTTAATTTAACTGGGTTAGCATCTGGTGTATACCATATTATTTCTAAAAACTCGGAAGGTAAATTAAATAGGCAGAAAATTGTAATTTTAGACTAAAGCTAAACCATCTAAAAACAATATTTTTTAAAACCATATTTTCACTGTAGCGTTATTTTAAAAAATTATTTTAATAATTCTCAAGGATAATAAATGCTCAGTTTTATTAAAGTATTTTTTTGCTTAATTTCGACAATTATTAACCCATTGTTTCAACATTTAATATAACTAGAATATACATGTCAGATCACGCAAAATTATCATACGCAGGGAAAGATTACGATTTACCGGTTATTGAAGGTTCTGAAAAAGAAATAGCTATTGATATTAGTAAATTAAGAGCCGATAGCGGACTTATTACAATTGATCCCGGTTTTAAAAATACTGGATCTACCAAAAGTGCTATTACTTTTTTAAATGGTGAGGAAGGAATATTACGATACAGAGGTTATTCAATTGAAGAACTAGCTGAAAAATCATCATTTCTTGAAGTTTCTTATTTGTTGATCTATGGTGAATTACCAACAAAATCTCAATTAGAGCACTTTCAAAATCAAATAACCACTCACACGCTGGTTCATGAAGACATTAAAAAAATCTTAGATGGTTTTCCTTCAAATGCACATCCGATGGGAGTATTATCTTCATTGGTATGTTCTTTAACTGCTTTTTATCCTGAATCTTTAGACCCAAATAGATCTTCTAAGGAAGTTGACTTAAGCATAATCAGAATTTTATCAAAAATGCCAACTTTTGCAGCATGGGCATTTAAAAATCAAATAGGACATCCAGTGAATTACCCTGATAATGAATTGGATTACGATTCAAACTTCTTGAAAATGATGTTTGCTTTACCTGCTGAGAAATATAAAGTAAATCCAGTTGTGGCTAAGGCATTGGATACTTTATTGATTTTACATGCAGATCATGAGCAAAACTGTTCTACTTCTACTGTTAGGGTAGTGGGCAGCTCTCAAGCAAGTTTATATGCTTCTATTTCTGCTGGTATAAATGCCCTTTGGGGGCCGTTGCATGGCGGTGCCAACCAAGCTGTTTTAGAAATGCTAGAACAAATCGAAAAAGCTGGCGGAGATACTGCCAAATTTATCGCTAAAGCAAAAGACAAAAATGATCCTTTCCGTTTAATGGGATTTGGTCATAGAGTATATAAAAATTTCGACCCAAGAGCTAAAATCATCAAAAAAGCTGCTGATGATGTATTGGAACAATTAGGAGTTGATGATCCATTATTAAACATTGCTAAAGAGCTAGAAGCAATAGCATTGAAAGATGAGTATTTCGTTGAGAAAAAACTTTACCCTAATGTTGATTTCTATTCTGGCATAATTTATCGAGCAATGGGAATCCCTACTGAAATGTTTACAGTAATGTTTGCATTGGGTCGTCTTCCAGGTTGGATCGCGCAGTGGAAAGAAATGAGAGAAAACAATGAACCTATTGGAAGACCAAGACAGGTTTACACTGGCGAAAACTTAAGATCTTACGTTGAAGTAAGCAAAAGATAAATAGAATCATTTAATTATTTTTCTAAAGTCAATCTATAAATATAGGTTGACTTTTTTAATTTTACAGGACTAATAAATATACAAATATGAGTTTACAAGAAGATTTCAAAAATGCAGCAAAACGGTCAAAAACGGATATTAAAGACAGACCCTCAAACGAAGATTTATTGAAGTTATATGCTTTATATAAACAAGGGGATGAAGGTGATATTACTGGAGAAAGACCAGGTGGATTTGATTTTAAAGCAATCGCTAAATACAACGCTTGGGAAGAATTAAAAGGCAAGCCATCAGAAGAAGCGATGAAAGAATATATTGACTTAGTTAATAAATTGGCAACCGCTTAATTCAACCAATTTGCAACGATCTGAAAAAGACATATTTCTAAATAACATTGCGCAGACATCACCATTCCCATTTTTATTGGAAGTGGAAAGTGCTAGTGGAATTTATTTACACACCACAGATGGTAAATCCTATATGGACCTTATTTCAGGTGTTGCTGTTAGTAATTTAGGTCATCAGCACCCAAAAGTAATGGATGCTGTTAAAAAACAATTGGAGAAGCATATGCACATCATGGTTTATGGTGAGTATGTGCAATCCTCCGTTAATGAATTAGCTAAAACACTGACCGATCATCTTCCAAAACATCTCAATAGTGTTTATTTCTGCAATAGTGGAGCTGAATCTATTGAAGGAGCTTTGAAATTGGCTAAAAGAGTAACTGGAAGGACCGAATTAATGTCATTTCGTGGAGCATATCATGGAAGTACGCATGGTGCTTTAAGTATTTCATCTAATGAAAAGAAAAAATATAGATTTAGACCCCTCCTACCCGATGTCGGCTTCTTAAGATTAAATAATTTTGAAGATTTAAATCTTATTACCAAAAGAACCGCTTGTGTAGTAATTGAAAGTATTCAAGGAGATGCAGGAATCAGAATTCCAGAACAACAATTTCTAGAAGCACTACGCAAAAAATGTAATGAGACTGGCGCTATGCTGATTATGGATGAAATTCAATCAGGTATCGGTAGAACAGGAAAGTTATTTGCCTTTGAACATTTTGGAGTTGAACCAGATATTTTATGTACTGCAAAAGCACTGGGCGGTGGATTACCATTAGGTGCATTTATCTCCAAAAAAGACCATATGGATTTGTTTACAAAAAATCCGATGTTAGGTCATATCAATACCTTTGGCGGAAATCCTATGAGTTGTGCTGCAGCTGTAGCAACCATAAAAGTTATTTTGGAAGGTGATTTTTTGAATGAAGTAGAGCGAAAAGGAGCAAAATTTGAAGAATTAATTAATCATCCCGCTATTGTTGAAGTCAGAAGAAAAGGAATGATGTTCGCCTTTGAATTTGAAAATGAAGAAATTGTTAGTAAGATAGTTCAAGAATGCTTAAATAATGGTGTTATCTGTTTTTGGTTTCTATCATGCCCTGATAGTTTCAGAATAGCTCCTCCCCTTACTATAAATGATGAAGAAATTGAAAAAGCTTGTGCAATTATTAATGATGCCATTGAAAAAGCCGTCAATTAAATAAAGCATTTCAAACAACCTCAAATAATCATTATTTTGAAAAATGGATGAACAAAGTATTCTTAAGACATATGATGATGAACAACTTGAACACTTATTAGAAAATCTTCATGATCAATATGGAAGTTCGGAATATCTTAGTTCAAAACATCTGCTCACATTCTCAGAAAAACATTCTGTCTCGATCCGATTACCCTTTTGCTTCACTTATCTTAATGAAAAATTAATCCCCTCAAATTTTCTTATTATTTTAATTCATTCTGGTGAAGCTGCTTTGGCTTATTCTGAAGAAGATCAAATAGTGGAACATAAAATGGTAAAGGCTTATATGGTTCGCCAAAAGCAAGGAAAGAGTCAAATCAAATATCTTAAAACCAGAGGAAAATCTAAAGCAGGCTCAAGAGTTAGATTGGCTGGAACTGATCATTTTTTTGGAGAAATCAATGAGAAAATTGCGGAATGGGATGAATATTTTGAGATTGAGAAAATTGCCATTAGCTGTAACAAAACATTACAACCTTACTTTTTTAATAGACCTGATGCTGCATTACGTAAGGATGATGACAGACTCTTTAAAATCCCAAAACACATACAGGAAGCGAACTTTGAAAATTTAACTGCCCTACACAACTATCTTATCTCAATGGAGTTAAAATTTTATGATTCTGATAATGAATTAATCAATACTATAATTTCTGAAATAGATAATGAGTAAAAAAATAAACTGGAAAAAAGAAGCCATTAGTTGGGGAGTAATGATTGCCATTTTCGGAACTTTATACCTTACGGGTTGGCATACTCCCGTTATGGGCAAAATTCAATCCTGGTTTTTAGCTACTCATATTTTCACTCCATCCATTGAAGAGGAAAACAAAACGCCCTTTAGTTTTGATGGGGAATTAATCACCCCAGAAGGAAAAAACATTGCATACAGTGACCTACAAGACAAAACGATTTTCATAAATTATTGGGCTACTTGGTGTCCCCCATGTTTGGGCGAGATGCCTCACATTGAAAAGCTTTATCTTCAATTAAAGGATAATCCTGATGTTATTTTTCTAATGGTATCAAAAGATAATGACTTTAATAAAGCCATAAAATTTAAAGCAAAAAAAGAGTATGAACTACCCATTTTCCAAGAATTGAGAAGTCCTACTCAATTAGAGTCTCAAATACTACCCACAACTTTTGTGATTAAGGATGGTAAAATTGCTTTTCGAAAAGAAGGCATGAGTAACTTCAATACTGAAGATTTCAAAAATTTTTTAATAGAATAGTAATTTTTAATAGTTGAAAATTATTTCAACTCCAAATTGGTTTATAGGGGTAAACCCCTTATTTTAGGAAGATTATTTTAAAATTCTATAAATTTATTTGAGATGAATTGGCTAAAGAAAATAGGTTATTTTAGTGCTTTTATTATTCCATCCTTAACCATTCTAGGTTTCTACTTAGGAGGAATAGCCAATTTATCAACCTTGATATTTGTATATGCTTTAATCCCTGCAATCGATGCAGCTGTTGGACGAGATCACAGTAATGTACCAAAAGAAGCAGTAAGATCAGTAGCCAATGACTTCTATTATCGATTTATCACCTATTGCTGGGTTTATTTTCAACTTGCTTTTTTAATTTGGGCTGTCTGGGCATCTTCTACACAAACACTTAGCATTTTTGAATGGATTACATTTACTATTGCAGTTTCCTTTTCTACAGGAGGAATTGGAATTACCGTTGCACATGAGTTAGGCCACAAAAAATCAAAAGTTGAGCGTTTTTATAGTAAAGTTCTTTTGATGACAGTGAGTTATATGCACTTCTATATTGAGCATAATAAAGGACATCATGTACGGGTATCCACTCCTGAAGATCCCGCTACTAGTCGTGAAAATGAAAGCTTTTATGCCTTTTGGTGGAGATCGGTCACTAAAGGCTATTTAAGTGCCTGGGAAATAGAAAATAAGAGTTTGGAAAGAAAAGGTAGATCAAAGTTCTCAATCCACAACCAAATGATTTGGTTTACACTCTTACCTTTCATTTTTGCTGCTGCTTTAACATTAGGGGTTAGCTTAGTAATTGGTCAATTTACATGGATTCCATTCGCATTCTTTTTTGCGCAAAGCTTTTTTGCTTTCTCCCTTTTAGAGGCTGTTAATTATGTAGAACATTACGGCTTAAGAAGAAAGAAAATAGATGAAAATAGGTATGAGAGAGTTGAACCTCATCATTCATGGAATGCCAATCATATGGTAAGTAATTTCTTTTTATTTCAATTACAGAGGCATTCAGATCATCATTTTAATGCGATAAAACGGTATCAAGTATTAGATGATTATGAAAATGCGCCACAACTTCCAGCCGGTTATCCAACCATGATTTTATTGGCGCATATTCCACCATTATGGTTCAAAGTGATGAATCCCAAATTAGAGCAATGGAATAATCTTAAGTCTGCTTGAAAAGCTGAAACCTTCGGGTTTCAATATCAAAAAAATTCTCTAATCTCAATTAAAATGATTAGCATCCATTCATAAAACCCGCAAGGTCCGTTACTCACGAATTTGAATTGCTTTTAATCTGCGTAGCCAGGATGGTCACACATAATGCCATCAAAGCTATAAAAGCAAAGGAAACTTGAAGATTAATCCAAGCGGCCAAATAACCGATCAGTGGTGGTCCTAATAAAAATCCGAAGAATCCCATAGTGGAAACAGCTGCCAAGGCAACACTTGAACTCAGGGTTTTGGATTTTCCGGCTAAACTAAATACTAATGGTACAACAGACGAAACCCCTGCTCCTACTATAAAGAATGCCACTAAAGAAACTATTTTTCCAGGAAATAGAATTAAAATCAACAAACCTGAAAAATTCAGCAAACCACTAAAGAATACAATTTTCTTAACACCAAATTTAGTTGTGAAGTAATCCGCTATAAATCTTGTTCCAGCCATACTCACCATAAAGAAGGTGTAGGCCAATCCTAAAATATCTTTTGGGGCATTAACTACCTTTTTATAATAAACACCGCTCCAATCAAACATGGTTCCCTCACACATCATGGAACAAAAGGCAATTATTCCTAATAGCAATAATGATTTATCAGGAATTACAAAGATTGGTTTATCCTTGTCTTCTTCTTGATCTGATTTAAGAAGAAATTTAAAACTTATTAAAGCTGCCAGAATACTAGCTCCAAAAATGATGGTATAATGATATTGTAATAATATTTCCGTACCAATCATAAAAGCACCAATGATAGCACCAAAAAATCCAGCTAAGCTCCACATACCGTGAAAACTTGCCATTATATTTTTTTTGTATTCTTTCTCCAGACTAACTGCTTGCGTATTAATAGCAATATTTACCATATTGCCCATCAAGCCAAAAACAAATAAAACTAAACCGAGAAGATAAACATTTTCTGAAAAGGAAATAGCAACTAAAGAGATTAGATAGAGAAGTATAGAAAGACGAGTAACAAAAAAACTATTCCACTTAGCTACTAATACTCCCGCAATCGGCAGAGAAATAAAAGACCCTATTGGCAACATTAAAAGTAAAGTTCCCAATTCCGCTTCTGAAAGTGAAAATTTTTCTTGAATACTAGGAATTCTTGATGCCCAACTTGCAAAAGTTAGTCCATAACAGAAAAATATTGTACTAATCGCCCATCTTGCCCTAATCAATGGACTTTTAATAAATTGAGTCATTAGAACGGATTACCTGTAAGATTGTGATTATTAACTAGATTTTAATTAATAATACCATTTAGACCGACCTCTTCTCAACATTTTTCGTACATCACGTATAAAAGCTAAGGCCATATATAGTAATATTGGGGAGCCAAAAGTTAAAAAAGAAGAATAAATAAAAAATAATCTGATATGAGAAGTAGGAATATCCATCATTTCACCAAGTCGGGTGCAGACGCCAAAGGCTTGATTTTCGATGAATTGTTGAACTTTTTTCATAATATCCCTTAAATTTAAACAAATAAAGCAAAAGCCTAGTTGATATTTCGATAAATTTAGAATTCTTTTCTTAAATTTACTAAATACATTGGAATAGTTCCAATATAAATATAATTTCGCATTAACTTCCAAACATAATCAAATAATGAATCAAATGAGACAATTATTTTACGCAGCTGTTCTCTTAGGAACAATGACTTTTTCAGGTTGTGCATTAAACAAAATGATGCAAGCCGCTGAAGAGCAAGCTATCGATGTAACTCCAAACCCTCTTGAACTCCATGGAGAAGAGGTAGCATTTACGGTAGATTTTCAATTACCTTCTAAAATGCTTAAAGATGGAATCACTTATACAGTAAATCCTTATTATGTATATGGCGATAAAGAAATTGCTTTAGATGCAGTTGACTTTATTAAGTCTGATTTTCCTAATAGTGACACCGAGCCTGTTAGAACTAGCAAAGAATTTACATTCAATTATGAAGATGATATGAATGTTAAAGGAGAGTTAGTTATGCAAGGAACTGCCACTATTGAAAAAAGTGGAAAATCTGCCTCAACTGACAGAAAAACATATGCAACTGGTATTATCACTACCTCTCAAATGGTTATGCCTTCATATCATGCTGCTTATGCTGATCATGGTTATAACAATAAAGAAGAATTGGTTCCAACTAATGTAAATTTCTTCTTCGATCAGGGTAGATCAGTTTTGAAAACTTCAGAACTTAGAAGTGACAGAGGTAAAAAATTCAACGCTTTCATTGCTGATAAAAACGTAACAAGAACAGTTACTATCACTGGTACTCACTCTCCAGAAGGTACTGAAAGAATCAATAGCGACTTATCTGAAGATAGAGCAAAAGCTATTGAAAACTATTATACAAGACAAATGAAACGTTATGACTACAAAGGCATGGTTGACTCAATTGAGTTTATCTTAAAGCCAGTAGTTGAAGACTGGACTGAATTCAAAAAGGCTTTGGCTGAATATGATGGCATTACTGATGCTCAAAAAAGTGAATATACTAGCATAGTAAACGGATCAGGTAGCTTTGAAGACAAAGAAGATAAATTACAAAAATTATCTACTTACAAAAAAGTATTTAAAGATGTATATCCAGACCTAAGAGCTGCTAAAACTGAAGTTCTAACTGTAAAAGAGAAAAAATCTGATGCTGAAATTTCTGTTTTAGCTAAGCAAGTAGCTTCAGAGGAAGCTTCTGCGGACACTTTATCTCTTGAAGAGTTAATGTATGCTGCAAGCATGACACCTTCTTTAGAAGAAAAAGCTTCACTTTTGAAAGCTGCTACAAAGAAAAACGATGATAGCCCAGTTGCTCATAACAATTACGGTGCAGTTCATTTGGAATTAGCTATGGATGCTGAAGGCAATCAAATGACTACTCTAGTTGAGCAAGCGATTACTCAATTTGAAATTTCTAACAAAAAATCTGAAAACGCTGAGGCTTATGCTAACCTTGCAACGGCTTATGCAATGCAAGGCAATTATGAAAAAGCTTATGATGCAGCAACTAAAGCAAATGAAATGACTTTAAGTAGTGAAAATGAAAGAGGTTTAATGGGCGTTAAAGGTGCATTAGAAATCATGATGGGTGACTACAGTGAGGCTTCTACTTCATTGAAAAACACTTCAGATTCTGAGACAAACATGTTTAACAAAGGTTTAGCTTTAGTTCTTCAAGGAAATTATGAGAATGCAGTAAGTACTTTGGAAGAAGTTGCAGGTAAAACTTCTGGTAAAGGTGTACATTCAAAAGCTCATTACTTAGCTGCTGTTGCAAGTGCTAGATTAGGAAAAGAAGGTGATGTAATTAATCACTTGAAAGATGCCGTTGCTGCTGATTCTGATTTAAAATCAAAAGCATTAAATGATCTTGAATTTTCTAATTACTCAGCAAATGAGAATTTTAGAAATGCATTGAAATAGGATTGAATTAAATATTTTTTTTGAAAAGCACTTGCCATCTGGCAGGTGCTTTTTTTTTGCTTAAAATTAAATTAGAAGGCACTTAAACTTCTTATCGAAAGAAAAGTTAAGGAACTATTAAGATTGAGTTGGTTATTGGCCATTGAATAACTATTTTTACCCTGTAAAATTTTCAAGATAGATGAGAGAAATTCAGTTTAGAGAAGCGCTAAATGAAGCAATGTCCGAAGAAATGAGACGTGATGAAAACGTTTTCATCATGGGTGAGGAAGTTGCGGAATATAATGGTGCATATAAAGTAACACAAGGAATGTTGGATGAATTCGGCCCAAAAAGAGTTATAGACACTCCAATTACCGAATTAGGATTTTCAGGAATTGGAGTAGGTGCTGCAATGAATGGAACCCGACCAATTATAGAATTCATGACATTTAATTTTTCATTAGTAGCCATTGACCAAATAATCAACTCAGCTGCTAAAATGTTGAATATGTCTGGCGGACAGTTTAATGTACCTATAGTTTTCAGAGGAGCTACAGGTAATGCAGGTCAATTAGCCTCCCAGCATTCTCAAAACTTTGAAAATTGGTATGCTAATACTCCAGGATTAAAAGTTGTAGTTCCTTCTAACCCTTATGATGCAAAAGGATTATTGAAATCTGCCATCAGAGATAATGACCCTGTAATCTTTATGGAGTCAGAATTAATGTATGGAGATAAAGGTGAAGTTCCTGAATCGGAATATTTAGAACCAATTGGCAAAGCCAAAATCACTAAGGAAGGAAGTGATGCCACCCTAATTTCTTTCGGTAAAATGATGAAAGTTGCGCATGCTGCAGCCGAAGAAATGGAAAAAGAAGGTTATTCTATTGAAGTAATTGATTTACGGACGGTAAGACCTATTGATTATGCTACTATCTATGAATCAGTGAAGAAAACCAACAGATGTGTAGTTGTAGAAGAGGCTTGGCCGCTAGCCTCAATATCAGGTGATTTAGCATTTAATATTCAGAAAACAATTTTTGACTTTTTAGATGCTCCAATTTTGAGAGTTAATAGTTTAGACGTACCTGTTTCTTATGCCCCTACCCTTTTAGAAGCTGTTTTACCAAATAAAGAAAGAACAGTTAAAGCACTAAGAAAAGTAATGTATTTAGATTAAGAAATAATCTAACAAATAATATCAAAGGCTAATCTTTAAACAGATTAGCCTTTTTTGTTTACCTCATACCCAAATCAACATCTAATGCTATGGTCATTATGCCACACAATGCTATTAAGTTAAGCTTTTGATTTCAGCTAACCCTTTTTCAGATGGAAATAGAAATGTGACTTCGCATCAATACTGAAATAAAAATAGTAACCTTTACTTTAACCACAAAAGAGACCAAAGAAAACATAAGATTTTATGCATAGCATAAAATTAAAATCTAATTTCAGCTATAGTTTTACTTTGATCTAATTAAATATGAATAGCAATTCTGAAAAATAATCAAGATTATTTTCTTTTGTGTTCTTTTGCTTCTGTTGTGGTGGAAAAATGCTCGCGATAAGATATTATAAGTTAACTATTTTTTAATTTAATACCATTGTTATTCTACTTACAGATGGCTAGATTTTGTTCTATTTCTGATTAATATTAAAATTAATTCCTAACTTATTTTAGTACTTCATGCAACTACTCAAAAGTTTCTGAGTCTTTGGTATAGATTTAAGAAGATTGGAAAAGAATAGTATACACATTCATCAGGACTTGATAATCAGCTGTAAAAATGGCGATCAGAGAGCCTATAAGGAATTATATATGCTTTATGCGAAATCGATGTTCAACATTGCTTTGAGGATCTTAAAAAATAAAGACGAAGCAGAGGATATTACACAAGAAGCATTTATCAAAGCTTATTATAAAATCAACCAATTTGATTTTCAAGCAACATTTGGTGCATGGTTGAAAAAAATAGTAGTCAACCAAGCATTAGACTTCTTAAGGAAAGAAAGCAAATGGAAAATGGACAATATAGAAGATGAAAATATAGCTGAAGAAAACGGAATAGATTGGGAAGATATTGATTTGCAGATTGACATAGTAAAAGAAGCTATTCATAATCTACCGACTGGATTTAGAGCAGTGGCTAGTTTGTATTTATTTGAAGGATATGAACATAAAGAAATTGCGGGAATACTCTCAATTTCAGAAAACACCTCTAAATCTCAATTTCATAGAGCAAAGAAGAAAATTAAAGAGTTCATAAAAATACAGCAAGCGGTCAATGACCGTCCGTCTATTTGAGCATATAAATCTCAATCATTTAATTCTATACCAAACAAATTAATTCTAGGTAAAAAAAAGATGAATAAGAAAACAGACAAACTCGAGCAATTTATCAAGGATAATAGAAACGATTTTGACTCAGAATTCAATCCTGAAAATAGTTGGAACAAAATAGAATCTAATATATCAAAGAAAAACAATAGTAGTAATTCCGTATGGATGATGGCTGCATCAATTGCGCTTTTGCTTTCATTGGGCTGGCTAATCTACGATAGAGCGCAATTAACTGACAAAATCAATGAATTAGAAAGTCTATCAGTTAATAACAAACCTTATGCTGAAATTGAGTCCTATTATCAGCAAAATATAGAAGAAAAAACTGCGCTTGTAAATCATATTTCAGCGGAGAAAAACATTAAAGTAAATACTGATTTAAAATCTTTAAATAAAAAATACGAGGAACTAAAAGCCAAAGTAAAAGATCAAGGAGGGCATCCGCAATTAGTAAATGCCTTGATTCAGAATTTACAAACGCAAATAGAAATACTCGAGCAACAACTGAGCATCTTGCAAGATATACAGGAATATAGTCAAAACGAAAAACAAAAGGAAAATGAAATATCTATCTAAATTTATAATTGCTGTATCTTTATTATACAGCTCCATTTCATATGCTCAAAATACGCAATATGGCATTTTGGACAAGTCATACACACCAGCTAGCAAATCAACGGAGTTGGGAATTTCAAATAACTTTGGAAATATTACGCTGGCTGTTTGGGACAAAAACTCAATTTCAGTAAAAATAACGCTTGATGTTGAAGGCTATGATGAAAATGAGTCTAAAAAAATACTAGATAAAATAGATCTTACAGTTAATGAAAATCCTAAACATATTTCGATTGAAACAAATTTAAAATCACATAGTTCGACTTCATTTCGTAAAAAAACCTTTAAAATTAATTATGAAATCAATATGCCTGATGGCCATCCACTCTCAATAAGCAATGAGTTTGGTAATATTTTTATGTCTGATTATTCAGGAAAGACTAGTGTCAACTTGGAATATGGCAATCTGACCGCTGGTAGCTTGGGTGAATTAAATTTAAAGCATGAATTTGGCAAAGGAGAAATTGAAGCTATAACAAGAGGTAATTTTGATATGGATTATATAGATACCTTTACATTAACAAAAGCTGATGAATTACAGCTTCTGGCTGAGTTTTCTAAAATAGAAATTGAAAATGTTAAAACAATCAACTTTGAAATAGACTACGGGAAATTATGGATTGGAGCTGTTTCAAATTATGATGGAGATTCAGAATTTACTGAAATAGGAGTAAATGAAGTCAGAAATAACTTTAAATTAGACGCTGAATACGCTGGTGGAACAATTCAGATAGATCATGTAAGCAAAGACATCAATTCCTTTCAGCTTGATACTGAATTTTCAAAATCAGAAATTAGACTTGAAAAAGGGGCTAATGTAGGATTTGATACTAAACATTCATTTGGAAAACTAAAAACAGAAGGTGATACCTTTAATTTTAGTAAGAAAATAAAAGATATGTCTGATGAAGCTTATAGTGGTACCATCGGTAATCAAGCTGATAAAATAAAAACCACTTTAAAAATAAAAACAAATTATGGTGGGTGTACCATAATTGCAGACTAATAAAAAAGGCTGTTTCAAGTGATATGAAACAGCCTTTTATTTTCATATGAAAATTTTAATCAAGAATCAGCAGGTAAAACATTGGTAGTTATCCTAACGCTTCTTTCTTCTCCAATATTAGAAACAATTCTAATTACCTTTTTCTGAGTACCCATTTTACCTCTACTATTGAATTTAACAGTAATTTCACCTGTTGCACCTGGTGCAATAGCCTCTCCTTTTGGGTAGCTAGGAACAGTGCATCCGCAAGTAGTTTTTACATTTGAAATAATCAAAGGTTGCTTTCCAGTATTTTCGAACTTGAAAACATGTTCTACAACATCACCTTGAGTAATATCACCAAAGTCATGATTACTTTCTTCAAATGTGATTTCAGGACCATCAGTACTTTCAGTACTTTGTGCTATTGCAGAACTTAAAATAAAAAATGATGCGAAAAATAATATTGCTTTCTTCATAATTGAAATATTTGTTTTAAACGAGTAGTAAAGTTACGAAAATTCAAGAAAAATGATACCAAAAATCAGATTAAGAAATCTTTAATGAAAAATCCGGATCTGCTAAATTTTCGAATTAATTTAGTCTAAACCTAAAAAAATTTGGAGTGAAAATTAACCAAAAATAATTCATCTGTTGAACGAGTTATTGCCGTATAAAGCCATCGAATATATTCTTTATTCAGCATTTCATCCGTTAAATAGCCTTGATCAACAAATACTGATTTCCATTGCCCCCCCTGTGATTTATGACAGGTCAATGCATAAGCAAACTTTATTTGTAATGCATTGAGATATGGATCCTTTTTAATTGCTGCTTTACGCTCGGCTTTCGTTTCTAAATCCATATAATCTTCTGCCACCTGATGGTACAATTCCCGATATTCTTCATTATTTAAAGAAGGCCCGGTAGAGTGAAGTGTATCCAGAATAACCTTAACTTGCAAATTTGGATGGTCTTCATAATCTGTCAATCTAATTTCCAAATCGGCAAAACGCAATCCGTACATTTCCTCAAAATTGATGACTTTCACCACCTCCATGAAATCGCCATTGGCTAAAAAACCACCGGGAGTATCATCTGTTTGATAAACATAATTATTCTTAACAATCATTAGAAAATCTCCAGCCTCCAACTCTCCTTCCATAAAATGGATTTGCCTCCTAATGTATTCATTATACTGAACGGCCATTTTGTTTGACCTGCATATAATTACGGTATTTTCCACACCATACTTATCATAAGCATAACGTAATCCATCTTCTAGCCTCTCCCCTGTCATCCTAAAAATATCTTTGTAGGAATTAGTAGTGAAGTGAATATTGAATTCCTGTTTTGCCAATTCACTTCTAAGCACAGTTGCATTATAGAGGATCCCTGAGTCTTGAGCCTGACGCATTACTTCAGTTAAAACAGTTTCAATGACTTCAGACCTATAATTACTTTTTAAAAAATTAGCATCTAAGCCAGCACTATTTAATTTTCCGACAGGTGGTAGCTGTGCATCGTCTCCAATGAATAAAATCCTATTTCCCTTATTCTGAAAAACGTAGCTAATCACATCATCGAGTAAACTACTTTTACCAAAACCTTTTTCATCTGAAAGCATACTGGCTTCATCAATAATAAAAAGTGTATTTTCATGATAATTTTTTTGAAGTGAAAAATTAGGCTCTCCACTTCCTACTTCAGAAGTTTGCCGATATATTTTTTTATGAATAGTTAGAGCCAATCTTTTAGAATAATTGCTCATTACTTTAGCCGCCCGACCAGTGGGCGCCATCAAAACATATTTATAATTAAATAGTGGTAAAAATTTCACCAATGCACTCACTATGGTAGTCTTTCCAGTTCCAGCATAGCCTTTTAAAAGCAAAATAGGTCTGTCCACATCTTTAAGCTCGAAAAAAGGATCTAAGGCTTTGAAGAATTGAGATTGCCCAGGCGTAGGCTCAAAGGGAAATTTTGATCTTATGATGCTAGAAGCACTAGGCATTCATTTTATGGTTGATGTCTTGAGGAGTTATAACCGCCATAGTAGTGGTTGCTTTTGCTATCAAATTACGTTTATCGCCATCGACTGACCAAATTTCAGCCTCACAAAAATTTAATTTCCTTCCTCTTTTAATAACATATCCAATAGCATGCAATTTTTGCCCCATTCCAGCTTTAAAATATGAGACTTTAATTTCTGCAGTCACTACATGACAATCCATAGGAACAGTCGTATAAGCAGCAAATCCTGCTACTATATCTGCCAAAGTAGCGGTAACTCCACCATGAACTAAACCTTTCTGCTGCTTGTGAATAGTTTGTATATCAAGCCAACCCTCCGTTCTTCCTTCTTCAATAACAGACAAATCGAAGCCAATGTGCTTCATGAATTCTTGCCGCTCTAAAAATTTCTCTACTCTTAACTTAAAGTTATTTGTTGCTATTTTTTCGTGCATTTTACGTAATTTCAAATATTTCACAAATATAAGCATATTGATGGCTGCAAATGCAAGAGAAAGTGTTAATCAAAAGTTTGGCGGAAAGCTTAGAGTTAGAGTCGGTGGAATTTTGATAGAAGAAGGAAAAATTTTATTGCTAAAACATGAAGGCGTTGGAAATAAAGAATTTTTATGGTCGCCACCAGGAGGCGGAATGGAATTTGGTGAAAATGCTGAAGAAAATTTAAAAAGAGAATTTTTTGAGGAAACAGGCTTAACTATAACAGTTCGTGAGCTATTATTTATAAATGAATTTTTGAATGATAAAATTCATGCAATCGAGTTGTTTTTCAAGGTAGAAAAAACAAAAGGAATTCTTAAATTGGGAATCGATCCTGAAATGGGTAATCAACAAATTTTAAGCGAATTAGCACTTTTTGATGAAAATAAATTAATAAACACAGAAACAGACTACTTACACAACATGTTTATTGGAATAAATAAACCCGAAGAAGTTTTAAATCTTAAAGGATATTTTAAATTTGTGAATAATTCCATAAAATAGCGTTTTAAAATAATTTCTAAATAGAGAAAAAAATAAAAAGATGAGTAAAACAAAGATTTTATCAATAGTTTTCTTCGTTGCCGCAGTTGTAATCGGCTACTTTTTTGTAGATAGTATTGCCTATGACATCCAACAAGAAAAAAAGATTAAGCGTGAAGAAGCTCGAGTAATTAATAAATTGAAATTAATTCGTTCTGGTATGATTGCTTACCAAAGGGTAAATGGGCAATACACTAGTGACTGGGATAAATTAATCAATTTCATTGATACTGGTGAATTCTATCTGACAGAAAGATCAGAAACTATTATTCAAAGAGAATATGGTGGAGACAGTGTTGTTATTAATATTGATACTTTAGGTACGATTCCAGTTTATGATTCTTTATACGCTGATCTTCCAAATTTCAACTTACAGGATCTACCTTATAAGCCAGGTACTAAAATTAAATTCGAAGCATTTGCTGACAAAATTATTAAAGGATCTGTGAAAGTTGACGTTTTTGAAGTAAAGGATCCAGACCCTATTAACCCGAAAAGAAGAGAAGAAGATAACGAAAAAGCACTTAGAGTAGGTTCTAGGTCAGAAGTTACAACAGCAGGAAACTGGGAATAATATTTTGGAAATTACAAAAGAAAAAATATATAAACCTCTTAAGAAGGTCAAAGATGATAAATTCTCTATTGATAAAATCGAGCACTATTGTTTGATTTTAGAAATTGGAGATAGAGATCTTCAGGTGTCTGTAATCGATATTAAATCTAATAGGGTTTTAATCCTTGAAGATTATAATTTAAATAAGACATCAGATGAGCATCAAAAAGTGCAAGTTTTAAAAGCACTTTTTGATGCTCATCATTTATTGATGGTAGGATTTTGGAAAGAAGTAATTTTATGCTTCAAAACACCAAAATACTGTCTATCTCCCCTATCTTACTTTTCTAAGGATAATGCCAGAGCTATTCTTAAAATGAATTGCGAGGTTGAAAAGAATGAATCAGTAGGATATTACAAAGTAAATAGTAACAATTCTGTTAATATATTTACCTATCAAAAAGAGGTTTTAAATTTTGTTCGCTCTATTTATGTGAACAGCAAAATAAAAGTGACCCACCAAAGCGGTATGTTGGTGAATGCAGTTTTATCTAATCCTCCTTTTGCAAATGAGAATGAGCTTTCATTATATATTGACAGATTTTATCTTCATGCTGCAGTAACCAATAGTGGGAAGTTACTTTATTTTAATTCTTTTAAAATTCAAAAATTTGAGGAATACTCAAGATATATTAATTTAATATGCAATGAGTTTAAAATTCTTAAAAAAGAAGGAGTTATAAATCTCTGGGGATATATTAAAAAAGAATCATCTCATTTTACAGCGTTAAAAAAAGATTTTCCAACACTAGAAATTGGAAACAGAACCAAAAAGTTAAACTTTGGATTTAAATTTGATGAAATTGCCGAACATCAGTATTTCGATGTTTTTGGAAATTACTTCAACCTCTAAACATGCCTAAAAGAATAGCAATTTTTCCAGGGTCATTCGATCCCTTCACTAAAGGTCATCATGACATTGTGCAAAGAGGGCTTAAGATATTTGACGAAATAATAATTGCAATCGGCTATAATTCAAAAAAGCAGAATCGGTATTTCGATATTGATTTGATAGTAAATAAACTTGAACAGACCTTCGAAAATGAAACAGGAGTTTCAATTATAGTTTACAACAAATTAACCTCCAACTTAGCAAAGGATCTTGGTGCTGGCTTTTTATTAAGAGGCCTAAGAAACACTACTGATTTTGAATATGAAAATAGCATTGCACAGGTAAATAAATACTTAAATGAAGGATTAGAGTCTGTCTTTCTTATTACTGCACCTGAATATGCTGCCATTAGTTCCACTATAATTCGTGAAGTTCATAAATTCCGTGGGAATGTAGATGATTTCCTTCCTTACAAAATTGAGGAATAAAACCTCTTATGGTTTCTGTAATTACTTGATAATTCGGAATACTTTTAAAAAAACATCAAACCCTTTTCATTAAAATTAGCCTCAAATTGATCTGTTGAATATAATTTTGTAGGAACAAAAATTCTTAAAATTTTTTTCATACTAAAATCATACAACTTATTTAAAAATACGTTAGATTTCGTCATATAAATTCACATAAAAACATGGCACTTAATGAAGCATCGGATTTCGCCCAGTTTGACGAATACGATGAAAAAGACTACGATGACGAGCTCGAGGATGATTTTTTTGATGACGATACAGATGACATCAAATTAAGCACTGACGAGGATGACGACACTTGGCGATTTAAAATCGATGATTCTCTAGAAGATGAAGATGATGATGATGGAGATTTCGATTTTGATGATGATGATCTAAGTAAAGATTTAGATGATTTTTAAAAAAAATGGGTGTGTAAAATTAATTACCACCCATTTTTTATTATCCAATTTTTATAATTTACTATGAACGATAATCTTTTCAAAAGTTTAAAACTTTGGAAAAGTTGCCTTAAATACTTTATCGACCCACCCTTATTAGATTGCGCCCATCTCATTTAGAAGGGAAAAACCTCCAATGCCAATCGTTGAGCCTCAGCAAAAGCCTCTTGATTAATTCCTAAATCAATATTCTTTTGATTAAAATAAGCCACCATATCTTCGGTTACCATATTGCCCACTAAATCATCTTTTGCCATAGGACAACCACCAAATCCTTTAATTGCACCATCAAATCTTCTACAACCAGAAAAATAAGCTGCTTCCACCTTTTCCCAAATAGTTGCAGGATTACTATGTAAATGTGCTCCAAATTCAATATGCGGATATTGGGGAATCAGCTGATTAAAAATCCATGAAATATTTTCAGGGTTGGAAACGCCTATAGTATCAGAAAGGGAAATAATCTTAACTCCCATTTTATCCAGCTTCTCCACGAATTCCTGAACAAAACCAGCATCATATGGATCATCATAAGGATTTCCAAATCCCATGGAAAGATAAACCACTAGCGCTTTGTCATTTGAAATAGTCAACTCTTGAATCTCCTGTAAATCTTCCAAAGCAGTATCAATGGATCTTTTAGTATTACGCTGCTGAAATGTCTCAGATAATGAAAGTGGATATCCCAAATAAGATATTTGATTGAACTTCACCGCATCAGAGGCTCCTCTTTGGTTGGCAATGATTGCCAATAGTTTAGAGGTAGAATTTTGCAAATCTAATTTATCAAAAACTTCAGCACTATCTCGCATTTGAGGAATTGCCTTGGGCGAAACAAAACTTCCTGCATCGATGGTGTCAAAACCAACCTTTAGTAATTGATTTATATAATTAATCTTTTGGTCCGTAGGTATAAAATCATGCAAGCCTTGCATGGCATCTCTCGGGCATTCTATTAATTTAATATGTTGATTTTTCCTTTCCATATTCCAAAGCTAATCAATAGGAACTTTAGCTAAAAGAAATATTTATTGAGAATGAATTTCCAATCTAGATAAAACATAAGTATAATAGCAGTTTATTAACATCATCTTAGTAAATTTCACTTTCGTTTTAATAAATATCAGTGGGAATTCTCATCAAACAAAGTGCTTATGCTTCTATTATCAACTACATTGGAGTTGCCATAGGTGCTGTCAATATGATATTTCTCTTTCCAGAGTTTTTAGGACAGGAAGGTTTGGGTTTGTATAAAGCCGTTATCTCTATGGCTATTGTTTTATCACCTTTTGCACAGGTAGGCCTTGCAAGAAGCACACTGAGATACTTTCCTCGATTCAATAAAGGTCCAAACTCATCAGGACGATTTTTTACGTTCGTTTTGATTCTGGCATTTTTCACCATTTCTTTATTCATTGGGCTGTTCCAATTAGTTGATCAGTGGGTTTTTGGATTCTTTGAGAAGAATGCTGCTGAATTAATAGATCAATATTGGCTTATTATCATTTTAGCCGCCATAATGGTATATATCTCGATATTTGAAGCTTATTTCAAAGCACAACTGAATGTAGTAATCCCTACTTTTATGAGAGAGTTTTTTCTCAGAATTTTAAGTAGTTTACTTGCATTGATCTATTTCTTGGATTTTATCTCATTTGAATGGTTTTTAAGGTATTCAATCGCAACTTATGCATTAAGCCTCTTTTTGCTTATTGCTATTTTGCTATTCAAAGGTCAACTGCATTTTAATTTCTCCATTTTCCATCTCAAAAAACCTTTCATTAAAGAAATGATGAAATATTCGGTTTTTATTATGGCCGGAGCTATTGGAGCAGTAATTGTTTTACAAATTGATCAGCTAATGGTAACAGGTTTTTTAGGAGTAAAAGAAAATGCTATTTACGTCATTGCCTTTTTTATGGGGACTGTAATAGAAATCCCAAAAAGAAGTATTTCGCAAATGTCGGATGCCATAATTGCCAATGCATTTGAAAATGAAAGGCTAGATGAAGTCAAAAAAATATATAAACAGAGCAGTATTAACCAGCTGATATTAGGAAGCTTTGTCTTTATTTTAGTAGTGATCAATCTGGATAATATTTATGCCATAATGCCAAAAGGTGATATTTATTCGAGTGGAAAATGGATAGTAGTTATAGTAGGATTGAGTAAATTAATTGATATGGGATTTGGTGTTAATTCTGAAATAATTATCTCATCGAAACACTACAAAAGCAATATATATTTTGTCTTGATTTTAGCCGCATTAACAATTGGACTAAATGTACTTCTTATTCCTGAATATGGCTTAACAGGAGCTGCAATAGCAACTTTAACATCTGTATTTTTGTTCAACCTCATTAAATTGATTTACATCTATTACATTTTACAATTTCAACCTTTTTCAATCCATACTTTAACTACATTGTTGCTATCAGGATTATGTTTTTTTGTAATTAGTATAGTGCCTCAATTCTCTAACCCGATTTTAAATGGAGCTTATCTAACAATTCTAACATTTATGATTTTTGGATTATTGATGTTGTTTTTTAAACCTTCAAAAGAAATAATAAAAATCATTCAGCCAATTAGGGATAGATTTAATTTATAAAAAAGACTTTTACGCATTCGGCTACATATTTAATTTCTTCTTCCGTGTGATTTGGATGGATTGGAAGTGATAACACTGTTTTTGAAGCTGAAGTAGCATTTAGATATTTTTCACTTGATTTAAAAATATCCATATCCGAAAGTGCAGTTGGATAATGTATGTCCGTTTCAATACCCTTTTCTGATAAATACTTCTGGAGCTCATCCCTTCTATCGGTTCGTATTACGAATTGATGATATACATTTCCACTTGACTTAGATGGTAATCTACAATTTACATCCTTAAGTATGTCAAAATAAATATTTGCTAATTTCTGTCTTTCCTTGTTATCAAAATCGAGAAAAGGCAATTTCACAACCAATATTGAAGCTTGAATTTCATCCATCCTGCTATTCCTCCCTAATTGTAAATGTTGATTTCTATGAAGCTGACCATGATTAGCCCAAAGCTGACATTTTTCAGCTAAAGCCGTATCATTGGTGGCTATGGCCCCTGCATCTCCCAAGGCTCCCAAATTTTTGGTGGGATAGAAACTAAAAGCAGCAACATCTCCGAATGTGCCAGCTAATTTCCCATTCAAACTTGCACCATGGGCTTGTGCGCAATCTTCTATCAGTATGATATTATGCTGATCGCAGATAAAAGCAATTTTATCAATCTCAGGATGAACTAAACCAAATAAATGAGGAAGAATTAGAGCCTTGGTATTAGCATTAATTTTCTTCTCTAAATCAGATACCTTAATTCCGTAATGATTTAATTCAATATCACAGAAAACCACATTTGCACCTAATAATTGAATGATTGAAGCATCTGAAAACCAGCTAAAAGCAGTAGTAATTACTTCGTCATCTTTTTGAACTCCGCAGCTTCTTAAAATTATTTCCAGGGCATCCGTACAATTTGCCGTTGGAATTACACGATCAAGCTTTAAATACTTGGAAAATTCAGTTTTGAACCTCTCAAGATATGCTCCATTCATAAAAATTCCTTTTCCTAAAACATCATCTATTGCCGCTTTCACTTCTGACCGCACTGGAGAAAGTCTTATAAAAGGAATTGATTTAAATTGCATATAGTAAAATGGTGAGTTTAGTACAAATATATAATGATTTTTATTTGCATTAACAGCATCGCTTTTCCAATTTTAAATTTGTTTTTGAAGTGATAGAGCAATTAAAATTATTAAATTGAATTTATATCATTAATCCTTCAAAGATTGAATTTTTTACTTAAAAACAAGTCATAAATGAAGAAAGTAGCAATAATGACCTCTGGTGGTGACGCTCCTGGCATGAACGCATGTCTTAGAGCAGCTGTAAGAGGTGCAGTTTATCACGGAGTGGAAATTTACGGAATATACAGAGGGTATGATGGGATGATAGAAGGAGACATTGTTAAAATGAACTCTCATTCCGTTAGTAACATCATTCAAAAGGGCGGTACAATTCTGAAATCTGCTAGAAGTGAAGAGTTTAAAACGAAAGAAGGCAGAAAGAAAGCTTATGATGAACTACAAAAGTTGGGAATAGAAGGTTTAATCACAATTGGTGGAGATGGGACTTTCACTGGAGCCAAAATTTTTTATGAAGAATATGGTATTCCTACAGTGGGAGCTCCGGGAACTATCGATAATGATTTATATGGAACCGATTATACGATTGGTTTTGATACCGCAGTAAATACAGCGCTTGGTGCAATTGACAAAATTCGAGATACTGCTGATTCTCATAACCGATTATTTTTTATTGAAGTAATGGGAAGAGATTCTGGCTATATAGCTATTCGTTCTGGAATTGGCGGAGGTGCTGAATTAGTAATGGTTCCTGAGACCGCTACAAGCATCAAGGAAGTGATAAGTACTTTGCAAGAAGGTTGGGCTCGTCATAAAACTTCATCCATTGTGGTTGTTGCTGAAGGCGATGAGGAAGGAAATGCTATGGAGATAGCTGAAAAAGTTAAAAAGAAGATAAAGCAAAAAGATATCAAAGTATCTATTCTAGGACATATTCAACGTGGTGGATCTCCAAGTGCACAGGATAGAATATTGGCTAGTCGTTTAGGTTTAGGTGCATTGGAAGGCCTAATAAAGGGCGAAAAGAATGTAATGGCAGGTATTATCAATGATAAATTGGTGTACACCTCTTTTGAGGACAGTATTACAAAAAATAAGCCTTTAAATCAGGAATTAATTCATATGGTGAAAGTGTTAAGCGTCTAATTAACTTTTTAAATTAATTAAAGGATTTAAGTAATTACTTTAAACTTAGTTTTGCAGATCACAATTAAGTAAAATCATATTTTAGAATCCATCTAATTGGGGGAAAATGGAATTAAAAACTACTATTGAAATAAAACCTACTGAAGAAAAAATCCATCCGCATGATAGGATTACTTCTATTGGGAGCTGTTTTGCTGATCATATTGGCAGCCGTTTCGAGGAAATGAAAATGGATATTTTAAGTAATCCTTTTGGGATAATTTACAATCCGATTTCACAGATGCGATTGATTAAAGCTGCTTTAAATGGAGAAGATCTAAATGAAGAGCATATTATTGAAAATAGGGATATTTACAATCATTTAGACGCTCACTCAATATTTGGGAAGAAAAACCTAATTGAATTAAAAGATGGAATAAGGGAAGCAACTAGCAAACTAAAAGAGTACTTGGAAAGCTCTAAAGTGCTAATCTTAACTTTTGGTACTGCTTGGGTCTATCGCTATGAAAAAACCCAACAAATTATAGCAAATTGTCACAAATTGCCTTCTCAAAATTTCGAAAAGGAATTGCTGGAATTAGATGATATAGTAAATGAGGTTACTTCAACTTTAAAATTCCTAAAAGAAAGAAATCCTGCGCTTAGAATAATCTTGACAGTTAGCCCCGTTCGCCATATTAAAGATGGGATTCCTGAAAATAGTTTAAGCAAAGCTATTTTAAGACTAGCAACTAATAAAATTAAGAAGGTCATTGAAAAAACCTATTACTTTCCTGCTTTTGAATTAATGATGGATGACTTAAGAGACTATCGCTTCTATGCTGAAGACATGATTCATCCGAATAATATGGCAAGAAACTTCATTTGGCAGCGTTTTAGGGAAACCTTCTTTTCAGAACCACTTTTTGCGTATTGCGATAAATGGCAGTCCATCAAGAATGATTTAAATCACAGAGTTATGAACCCAGGTTCGGAAGAACATGTCCAGTTTTTAGAAGCTTTACAGAAAAAACTAAACCGATTTTCGGTTATGGGCAATGTAGAAGAAGAAATAAAACATGTTGAAAAAGAACTAGAAAATGCCAAAAGCCAATAAACTCATTCGCGAAAGCAGTCCTTATTTATTACAACACGCCTACAACCCAGTTGATTGGCAGGCTTGGGGAGAAGAAGCTTTAAATCAAGCCAATAAAGAAGATAAACCCATTTTACTCAGCATTGGATATGCAGCTTGTCACTGGTGCCATGTGATGGAGCATGAAAGTTTTGAAGATGAGGAAGTGGCCAAAGTGATGAATGAGAATTATGTCTGCATCAAATTAGATCGAGAGGAAAGACCTGATATCGATCAAATTTATATGGACGCCATTCAAAATATGGGCTTAAACGGAGGATGGCCGTTGAATATATTCTTGATGCCTGATCAGAAACCGTTTTATGGCGGCACCTATTTTCCCAAAAGCAAATGGCTGGAAATTCTGGATAAGGTTGCCATGGCTTTCCAAAGTAGTAGAAGCCAACTAGAGGAATCGGCTGACAAATTTGCTCAAGCATTAAATGCACCAGATGGTGAAAAATTAAGCTTGGGTGCTTTAAAAGAAGATAGCTTTGAACCCAAAATTTTATCTGAAGCCTATCAAAAATTGAGTTCTTTCTTAGATTGGGACAATGGAGGAACCTTAGGTGCACCAAAATTTCCTATGCCGGTCATTTGGCAATTCTTGATGAAATATGCTTTTCATAGCCAAAACCCAGAAGCTAAAAAAGCATTGGAATTCACTTTGACTTCTATGGCTGATGGTGGGATTTATGACCAAATCGGTGGCGGATTTGCCAGATATTCTGTGGATGCAGAATGGTTTGCCCCACATTTTGAAAAAATGCTCTATGATAATGGTCAATTGATCAGCCTTTTTGCAGATGCTTATCGATTTACCAAAAATCCTTATTTCAGAGAAATATTTGAAGATAGCATAAGATTTAGCGTTAGAGAAATCATGGATTCCAATTGCAGGTTCTTCTCTGCTTTAGATGCTGATTCTGAAGGTGAAGAAGGGAAATTCTATACTTGGACTTATGATGAATTAAATAAGATCTTAGGTGAGGATGCTGCCCCAGTTTTAAAATTCTTTAATGCTAACGAAGCAGGCAATTGGGAAAATGGAAGAAACATTTTATTCCGTCACAGCTCTAGTGAAGATTTTTGCAAAGCTGAAAAATTAGATTCTGAGAAATTCGAAGAGCAACTACAATCTGCCAAAGACCAACTTTTAGAAGCCAGAGAAGAGCGAGTTAGACCTGCTATGGATGATAAAATCCTTACGGGTTGGAATGCTTTGCAAATGAAAGGAATTTGCGATGCCTATAAAGCGCATCAAGATGAAAAGTATAAAGCCATAGCGCTAGATAATTTTGTTTTCCTCAGTGAATTTGCGTGGGATGGAAATCATTTATTCCGAAGCTTTAAAAATGACCAAGTAAAAATAAAAGCTTATTTAGAAGACTACGCCCTCACTATTCAAGCTTCTTTAACCTTATTTGAGGTTACGGCTAATTCTAAAATATTAGATTTTGCGGAAACATTAGCGAATTACACCATCCAAAATTTCTATGATGATAAAGAGAAACTATTCTTTTATACTGATAGATTGAGTGAGGAATTAATCGCAAGGAAAAAAGAGATATTTGATAATGTAATTCCTTCTTCTAATTCTGTAATGATCGAAAACCTTCATTGGTTGGGAATATTAAAAGGGAATTACCGCTTTACCGAAATATCTGAACAGATGTTGAAACAAATTCAGCATTTACTACCAAGAGAACCTAAGTTTATGGCAAACTATGCTTCAGCTTATGCATTAAAAGCTTTCCGAAGCTACGATATCGTGATTGTAGGAAAGAAAGCAAAAGAGTTCCAACAGGAATTATGGAGTCATTATTTACCCAATGCATTCATTATGGCTATTCCTGAAGAAAGTGATGAACAATTGGTTTGGAAAGGAAAGGAAATCATCAATACCAAAACTACTATTTATGTTTGCGAGAATAACGCTTGCCAACAACCTGTTTATTCAGTTGAGGATGCTTTAGATCAAATCAGAAAATGAGCCAACTCAGCTTGAATACTATTGAAGAAGAAAGCTTAAGGAAAACCTATTTCGTGCAGGTTTTACTTCCTGTGCCCATTCCCAAAACTTTCACCTATCGTGTTCCTCAAAAGTATGAAAAGTATATTCAAATAGGTATTCGAGCTATCGTTCCTTTCGGACAAAAGAAGATCATAACGGGTGTCATCAGTGCAATTCATCAAGAGGCACCAAAAGAGTATGAAGCTAAATATTTATTAGAATTATTAGATGAATATCCAGTAGTCAGCAGGCAACAATTCCAGCTCTTTGAGTGGATGGCTCAATATTATATGGCTACTGAAGGCGAGGTACTCAATGTAGGTTTACCTTCAGGTCTAAAACTAAGCAGCGAATCAAAAATTCAGTTAAATCCAGCCTTTCAACTAGAACAATCACCCTACATTTTTAGCCAAATTGAAGAGGTATTAATAAATCTCTTGAAAAAAGAAGGGCTCCTCTCCTATGAGCAGTTTGCTGAAATCAGCAATTTAAAACAGGCAAGTGTTTTAATAAAAGATTTGCTCAAGAAGCAGGTTATTATGCTAATTGAGCAAGTTCAGGAACGCTATAAACCCAAAACAGAGAAAAGGTTAAGATTACAGAAAGATTGGCTCGATAAAGCACAGTTGAATGACTTAATGCAACAGCTTGATAAAAAACCCAAGCAGTTGGATGTTTTGTTGAAATACTTGCAGGAAGTACCTGTATTTAATGATTCTAGCAAAAATGAAATAGGCGTAGCTAAAAGCATATTTAAGGAGGAGCAATTTTCTGTTTCTTCAATCAATACATTAATAAAAAATAAAATTTTTGAGGAATATGAAGTCATCACTTCTAGACTTGATTACCTCAACAGACAAGAAAATTTAGATCATGAAATCACTTTAAGTCCTGCACAGCAAGCATGTAGAGATGAAATCAATACTATTTTTGCAGAAAAAGATGTAGCGCTTTTGCATGGAGTCACTGGAAGTGGGAAAACAGAAATTTATTTATCGCTCATAAGAGAAGTAATTGACAGTGGTTCACAAGCATTATTTCTCTTACCAGAAATTGCCATTACCACTCAAATGATTCAGCGAGTTCGTAAAATATTTGGGGATCAAGTGGGGATTTATCATTCCAAATTTTCTGATGCAGAAAGAGTAGAAGTCTGGCAAGGAGTGGCGGAAGGCACTATCAATTTTGTGATAGGCGTTCGCTCTTCCATTTTATTACCCTTTAATAATCTTTCCCTTATTGTAGTCGATGAGGAACATGAAAGTAGTTATAAGCAATATGATCCTGCTCCACGCTATAATGCTAGAGATACTGCAGTGGTTTTAGCTAATATCCATAAAGCAAAATTGATTTTGGGATCCGCAACTCCTTCCTATGAGAGTTATTATAATGCCAAAACTGGCAAATATGGGCTTTCAGTTCTAACAGAAAGGTACGGAGAAGGCACCATGCCCGAAATTGAGGTGCTTGATATGCGTAGGCAAAAAGCTAAAAAGCTGGTGAAAGACGATTTCAGCCACAGCTTATTAGCAGCACTTGAATCGGAAATGAACAAAGGAAACCAAGCCATTATCTTCCAAAACAGAAGAGGCTATGCTCCCTATTTGCAATGTGAGACTTGTGGGTGGATTTCTGAATGTGAGAACTGCTCGGTTAGCTTGACTTATCACATGCATCAGCATGAGTTGAAATGTCATTACTGCGGATACAGGCAAAAAAGTCCAAGTGCATGTTTGAGTTGTGAATCCACTGCTTTGGTCATGAAAGGCTTTGGAACAGAAAAAATAGAGGATGATTTAAAACTTCATTTCCCTGATGTAAAAATTCAGCGTATGGATCGAGATACCACCAGAAAGAAATATTCTTATCAACAGATAATTGAATCTTTTGAAAATGGTGAAACTCAAATCCTAATTGGAACGCAAATGGTAACCAAAGGCTTAGATTTTGAAAATGTGAGCCTAGTAGGAATCGTAGATGCGGATAGAATGATGTATTACCCTGATTTCAGAGCACATGAACGAGCCTTTCAAATGATGCTTCAAGTGAGTGGAAGAGCTGGTAGGAGCCATAAAAAAGGCAAGGTGTGGATTCAGAGTTTTCAAGAAAATCATCCGCTTTTTAGTTATCTTTTGAAATATGATTACGAAGGATTTTATGAACTTCAACTTAAAGAACGGCATTCGTTTTTTTATCCTCCATTTTGTCGCTTAATCAAGATTGTCTTAAAAGGGGCTCAAGCGGATGCAGTTAGAAATGGAGCCAAATTATTAAATGAATCATTGATATCGAAACTAAGCACTCAAAGAGTATTAGCTCCTCACGAGCCTATGATTGCCAAAATCCGCAACATCTATCATATGGAGCTGTGGATAAAATTGGAAAAAGGTTTCCCATTGGAAAGCACTAAAAATCAAATAAAAGAATCAGTTAGTAAACTACAGGAAAACAGTCATTTTAGAAAATTAAGGATTGTTTTTGATGTAGATCCGCAATAGGGATTTTTTAGTTATGTCACACAGGTTCGGGGTATATGCGTCAGACGGTTGAAACCGTCAGACACTGAGCAAGCAGTGCACTATCTCACGGTCTGACGGGTTTTGCATTGTCCTTTCAGAATGGTGAATTGCTTTGCAAAGCAAATAGGTAAGAATTTGCTGCATTTCACGTCTGACCGTTTTGTTGCCTGGAATAAGAGAAGTTCAATGATAAGCATGCTTGACTATGCGTCAAACGGTTGGAACCGTCAGACACTGAACAGACACTTTAGGAGGTAAGCGTCAGCCTGTGAAAACCATCAGACACTGGGCTATCAGTTTTGATTATCAATACTATTTCTTCTTATCATAAATCTTCTTCACGCCAAATACCGCCCCAGCTGCTAGCAAGTAGCCTATACCTGAAATCGGAACAGGATTACTCTCATCCGGTGGTGTTGGTGGATTTCCTGGTTGCGCGTTTAATGAAAACATACTAAAAAAAAATAGACATAATATACAGGTTGTTAAGAGTAGTTTTTTCATCATTCGGTTCTTAAGTGTGAAAGCAAGAGTGGTTCAAACTGCTGCTTTTAAAATAAATACTTGTCTCTATTAATTGGGTTCTACTATTAAATTACACGTATGATTTTAATTTGCTTCTGATTTTCAGATAGATACAAATGATCCTCGTCTAATTGCCTAATAGGCTCTATTTAAGCTGTTAAAGAGGGATTCAATAAGTTCCTTTAGAATAAAGGATGGCCATAAAGTGAATTCACTCAATAGAAATTTCATGTACAATTGAAATTAATGGCTTATAGCACATCAAGCTCATCTATAAATCTACCACAGGATCAGGGCGTAAATCTAGGGATTGGTTAAACAGTAATAATTACTTCGAAGAGAATGATTAATAAGCTGTTCTAATCATTCATTTTTGTGAGAAAGTAATTCAATTCAGATACAGGGAATATTGAAATTCCTCTAAAAGAATTAAACTCTAAATTAAACTTATATAAGTTACATGCATGAACGCAACTAATGAAAGATAGTTCGATATTAAAATATCAAGAGAAATCATTTTAGCAGAATAATTGAAATACGTTGATTTCCAGATTAGAGCTGCATCCAGATTAAAACGACTAGCCGCAAGACTGGAGCATTACACTTAAAAACAGAAAAAGACCTTCCCCAAAGCACTAAGCTCTGAAAAAGGTCTCTCAATAATAAATTCAAGAAATCATTAAAATCTTAAAACGAAGACAAATTTTTCACTTCTTCTTTTTATCGTAAATCTTTTTTGCTCCAAATGCAGCGCCAGCTGCTATTAGATACTCTATTCCCGTTATCGGAACAGGATTATCTGGATCACCACCACCACCTGGACCGCCTGGTTGGGCATTTAACGAAAAATACCCCATGAAAAATACGCTAAATATTAAAGTTGATTTTATAATTTTCTTCATCTTGTAATCCCTATTCGTTTAAGCGATAATTATTCCTATTACTGCTTGATAATTCGTTTTGTTATAGTTCCCTTTCCTGATGTCAATTGGATTAAATAAGTTCCTTTTGCAAATTTTGACATGTCGATAGATTGCTTCTTAGCTGAACTTAAGCTTAGTTTATCCATGAATTTTCCAGATATTGTGTAGATAGTAATCTCAATTTCATCAATGTTTTCCATATCTATATTTAAAACATCTTCCACTGGGTTAGGATATAAATTTACAGCATCTGCTAAAGCTTTGTTGGCATTCAATACCGCTTCACTAAATGTATAAATATCGCTTAATTTAGTGCAATTCATCTTAGCTACCTCAACAGTATAATCACCAGATTCTTGCGCCACTAGTACTTTTCCGTTCTCACCTTCTAGAATTTCATCATTTAAATACCACTGATAACTATCTCCCTCAACTGAGCTTTCAAGCACATTGTTTGAAACCAAAATACCTGAAGTCGCCAAATCAGTTACATTAATTGTAAAGTTAACTGTATTAATTTTACAGCCATTCTCGGGGATTCCTGTTAAACTATAAGTGGTAGTTTCTGAAGGTGATAATTCAAATATTGAGGTTGATGCCTCTGAAATTAGTTCTTCACCCACATAAAGCTGATAATTGCTCATACCGACATTTGCAGAAAAGTCAAAAGTAACACTTTCTCCTTTACATACATTTTGATTTTCGATATCAGATATTTCAGCAGTTTCGAACAATTCAAATTCAATGGTTTGATTTGCAGTAAGTGTCCCACAGTTATCATCAACTATCTCCACATTCATGGAATTAATTCCAGTTTGAAACTGATCAGATGATAAACTAAAAATCAAAGTACCATCATTTATAGCTGTTTGGGTAGCCACACTATTTTCTGATTGCAATAAGCTATAAGTCTTACCCTGTTGCGGATTGCTAATTTCTATAATTACTTCTTCTCCGCTACATACATTTGGAGACTGAATTTCCAAATCAGGACTAATTGCTTCATAAACTGTAAACACTGCCTGATTAGAAGATTGTTTAACCCCACATATTTCGCCTTCAATTTGAATGTCCAATTCGTTTACTCCAATATTCAATTGGTTAGGATTTAAACTAAATGTCAACTGACCATCAGAGTCAGCAGTTAAACTACCTATATTTTCGCCAGAAGATTGTAAGGTATAAATCTTGCCTGTTTGAGCATTCTCGATAACTACAGAGACATTGGAATCTCCACAAGTGTTTTCTGCAATCAAGTCAAGATTGGTATTAATATCTTCCTCTACTTCAATTTGCACTGGCTCAGGAAATTCATATTGAGCACATTTTCCATATTTAGCCACTATTGTAAACTCATTAATGCCCCGACCTAAGTTAGCCTCTACTATAGCTACAGTTTGTTCTGTACCGTTTCCATTTACAGTATGCAATAAAGTAGTCCCTTTAAATATCTCGTAATCAATTTTATCTTGAGTAATGAAACTTAAGTCTGCAGAAGATTTTAAACATGCATTACTTGCAGAAAATTCTATATTCTCATCAATTTCTAGAGCATCAACAAAGATTTCTAATTGCTGATTTAATGAGCCATAAGTACATTTATTTTTCTCAGCATAAATTGAAAATACATTGTTACCAACACTTAAATTTTCTGATTTAATAGCACCAACGAACAAATTACCATCACCATCAAAACTTTGAATAGTGTCACTTCCAAATAAAACAGAATACTTTACACCATTCTCTGTATTCAATTCAAAATTTCCTTGTGTCGCTTGAGGGCAAATTTTACTTCCTCTTACATTAACATCTAGATTAATATTGCTATCAACAATATTAACAACGAATGTTCCCACTTTTACTGAATCACAGGTACCAGCATTTCCATAAACCTCAAACTCATTCACTGAATCTAATAACAAGCTGTCAGGAATATCAATTGAAGCCGATGTTTGATTTAGAATATCAGAAAGTTTTACATCTTCTTTATATATGGAATAATTGTAAGTATCATTCAAGTTATTAAATGAATACGAAACCTCTGAACTTGCGCAAGCATCAAGATTTGAAAGGTTAGTTAAAGCATCAATCTCTTTATTATTTAATATCAAACTAAATCTATCTTTTGCCTTAGACCCAGCATCAGAATTTATAACATAAGTATATTGAAAATCGGAATCAAAGGTAATAACTTCATTTTCATAATTATCTACAAAATCAACAGAATAATAATTAAGCAAATTACTTACTTCACTAAATGAAAGTTTAAAATCACCAGTTTTGGTTACTGATTCCATATTAACTGGAATACTTACAGAACAATCCGAATCAACCACTTTGGGAATACTGTTGATTTTTAAGTTTTTACCATCATCACCAGTGGTCGATAATGTGTAGCCAAATCCATTAATGTTCAATCTTCTATTTGCATCGAAATCCTCATCAAAACCAAAAGTTGCTTCATCTCTTAATGCAAAAACAATTTCATCCGATAAATCCGCATGGGACATTTCAATTCTAAATAATTCTAAAGGTTCAGTACGTTGATACGTAGGGTTTTGCTCTACTCTTTTAACTGATTCTTCAGTCTGTAAAGAAGGGGAAGATCCATTCGTTCTAACCCAAAAAGCCTGCCCAGATGCAATAAATTGTGAGCCTCCATTACTTGCAGTCCCATTAATATAAGTGGCGAAACCACCAGAAGTTAGCGGTACATGCACTTCATTTGCAACATTAGTTTTTGTCCAACCTGCTGCATCCCAATCAATTGGAGCAGCATAAGGATTTGCAACTAAATTCCAAGATTCATTTGGATCACCATTATCAGCAACTGGTAATGTTGCAGTTTGTTGTTGTAATGTTCCTGTCACAGCTCCAATAATATTAGAAGTACTGTTTCTAATAAAAGGAGAGTAACCTCTTCCGTTTTCGATAGGATTTGATGCTGCAGTTCCTGATGAAGGATAAGCTACATAAGCGCTTCCAGCCGCATCATAATAATAAAGAGAGGGACTAGTTGAATTTAAGGATGTACCATCAAAGGTTCCAGAAGAACGATCGTCAAACGTTCCTGTAATCGGAAATTCTTCTTGCCAATCCGCAACAGTTGAATTGGTTACTGGTGAACCTAAATATCTCCAGAATCTTCCTGTGCTAAAATATCTTTGTACGGTAATATTACCAGTAACTGAGGAAGTACTTGGTATTTGACCAATATATGCAGCATCTGTTGAGGAGGTCGATAATAAAGTAGTAATTCCTGCCCCACCACCATCAGCATCAAATGTTGTATTAGCAGCTAAAGTGATTCCATTCTCAATAGATACACCGCCTGTGTTATTATTACTTACTGTACTACCGTCAAGATTCAAAGTATGAATATTAAATGCACTGGTTCCTGCAATAGCACGTGTGCTACCGCCAGTCATATTAATAATTCCATCTCCATCATTGAAAGTACCATTATTAGTCAAGCTTCCAGATAAGTTAAGCGTAGAAGGAGCATTAAAAATACCATCCACTTGAATGCTGGCAAAGTTTGGAACCGTGCCAGAAATTGTAGTATTCCCACCAAAAATAACTGTTCCATCATTAGCGTTAAATGAACCATTATTAGTGAAATTTCCATCTATTTCTAAAGCTTCAGTAGCTGATGCCGTCACATTTCCACTGGCCCCTATTGTGAAATTATTTACAGTAATTGGGTTAGATCCATTTAATTGGGAAGTCGCATTAATTGTAAGGGTTCCTGCAGAACTATTTAATGTCCCGTTATTTGTAATGTCCCCGTTTACGGTCAAATTAGCAGCTGGATTAAAAGTACCGTTAACTGTAATGCTGCCAAATGTAGGGTTATTTGACCCAGTAAGATTGGTAGTCCCACCAAAAGTAATAGTTGAATTACTCAAAGTTGACCCTGCATTAGCAACTAAATCTCCATTTAGTGAAATGGTATTAGCACCAGCATCAAAAGAACCATTTGTAAATGTTAAACTTCCATTTGCTGTAAAATCATTTTGAACAGTTAAAACACCTGTACCTCTTTTTTCAATATTATTTAATGCTGATGTTGATGTTGGTAACTCAGCGCCACTATTGATCGCAGAGCTATTGTCATAAATTAAATTATAACTGCCTACTGCGGTTAACGCATTAGCTAAAGAACCACTGGTTCTTCTTTCTAAAGTACCACCATCTGCAATACTTATACCTGTACCTTGCAACTCACCAGAATATAAATTAAGGTTTGTAGCAGTAAAACCTGAGGCTCCAGTATTTAAAGTAGCTCCAGAGCGATCTAATGTAATTGTATTAATATCTCCTGAAAATGAAAGACTAGCAGGAAGAGTCCCTGAACCATTAATTAATAAAGATGAAGTAGCATTTGAAATTAAAGTACCTCCTGTTTGATCGTAATCAGCACTAATCGTTAAAGTATTTCCATTCAATAATAAATCTCCATTAGACTGAGTTAAAACACCATTCACTGTTAAATCACCACCTAAAGTAACTGAACCTGAAGAAGTTCTATTTATGGTAAAATCATTTAATTCCTGAGAACCTACAAAACCTAAAGTACCGAAAGTACCTGTACCTCCAATACTTAAATTGGATAAAGTCCCTCCAGAAATACCACCATTTGTTGTAGAAACGGTTCCATTTAAAGTTAATAAATTACCATCACCTATGTTTAAAGTACCTTCAATAAGTGTCAATGTTCTTCCAGATGATAAGGTAAAATCCGAAGATAAATTTGCAAGTCCTGATGATTTGTCAATTATAAGATTGCAATTTGTTGGAAACCCATTAACAGGATCAATACTTTGGTTACTTGTACCTACATAAGATATTGTACTACCAGTGGCATAAGTCAATGTTGCTCCTGTAGTCTGTACAGTACCTGTCCCATCATCTTTTATTCCATTTACATTACTAGTTGATAATTGAGACCCTGCACTTAAATTAAAGTCGCCAATTCCAACAAATATACTTTCATTAGCGATTACTGTTGAACTATTAGAAATTGAAAAATCATATTTTTGAGAAGCTAGTAATCCTCCATTAATAATTGAATATTCTTGATCAATGCCTCCACCAACAAAATTAATATTAACATCTGGCCCTACAGCAGCGTAAGCTTGTAATACACCAGATGAAACAATAAAATCACCATCCAAATTTAAATTGAAAATAGAGCTAGCATTACTGATGGTAAATAATGAAAGAATTCCTGAAGAGTTGAATTCAAAATTACCCAAAACATTAAAATTGAATGTTCCCGCACTATTGAGTCCGATGAATCTTGAAGGACCAGATAATAGAAAATCCCCACCAATATTTTTGGTACCTCCAGATGCAGCCAAAGTCAAAACACCTGGTGAATTTGTATTCAAAATTCTAAAATCCCCATTTATTGTTATTGAATTTATTCCTAATAACAAATTTCCACTATGGGAAGGGCAGTTATACACAAAATCTCCGAATGATTGACCTAGCCCACTAGGTATTGAACTAGTCACTCCAGAAATTAAAAGTGTTGAATTAACATCCCAAGTAGTTTGTGTTGATGGGATTATCCCCCCATTAATTGCGTGTTCATAAATTGAACCAGAATTGAATGAAACCGATGAAAGACCAGTCCCTAAGCCTAAACTAGTAGTGCTATTATTAATAAAAATTCCATTTACTACCAAATTAGACCCTGTAAAAAAAATTGAAAAATCCTCCTCTAAAGTCAAATCTGCACCTCCACTATTCTGCAAATCAAGTGTCCCTCCTGAGTCAATAGTTAATGTAAACAATGCTGATACGAAAATTTCATCAGCAATAGCAGTATATCCAGATGGTATATTTACATTATGATTTAGTCTTATTTCAGTTGAATTTGAATTCGTTGGAATAACACCACCAGTCCAGGTATTCGTATCATTCCAAGGACCTGATTGTGCAGTGGTAATAGTCTGCCCAAACCCAACACTCAAAACCCCAACAAAAAATAATATCGAAAGTAAAAATCTTTTCATATACATTAACCTTTAAATACTTAGGTAGCTAAGTTGCTTGCCATCAGTATCTTTAATTCTAATCAACAAAAATACAAACATATTTACACAAAAGGTAAGCAACCAACTACAAAATCTTACATTTAATCGAAAAATACTTAAAATTAAGTATTAGCTTACTGTAAATCACCCGGGAGACGTACGAAAACTGAAAAGGGTTGGATTTTTAAGTTGACAAGTTTTCAAGTTTAGATGTTGGCAAGTTTTCAAGTTGGCAAGTTTTCAAGTTTACGGGTTGGCGAGTTGAGATTACACTTTGACTAACAGCTTACAACTAGCCTCCGTCTGACCTGACAGTACTGACCTAATTACACATTTACTTATTTCTGTTTTCAATAAACTTTAAAAGTCTAATCTTTGGTATTGAGAATACTTATTGCACTAAAACCACCCTTCATCCCTCACCCGACACCCTACAACAGGAAAAGGCCTCCCATCTCTGAGAAGCCTTTCCAATTGGCAATTCATTATTAAAACAAAGTCTGGTCTGACCTTCGGTACTGACCTAATTACCTACACACTCCTTTCTGTGCGGCATTCCCCCATTGGGGGTTAGGGGGCTTTCGGGGGTTAGTGGGCTATTTCTCCCTTAAATGCCTCCTAATAATCTTACCAACATTAGACTTAGGCAATTCCTTTTCAAAAGAAACTGATTTCGGACATTTATAGGCTGTTAAGTTATCCTTGCAGAAATCTATTACTTCTTGCTCGGTTAAGCTTTCATCTTTCTTCACTACGAATGCTTTTACCACTTCAGTGGATTTTTCATCCGGTACACCAATTACGGCTACTTCCAGCACTTTATCCATACCGGCAATTACATCTTCAATTTCATTAGGATAAACATTAAAACCAGATACATTGATCATGTCCTTAATTCTATCCACAATTTTAAAGAAGCCGTCAGCATCCTGCACTCCAACATCCCCTGTACGGAACCAATCTCCTTTAAAGAAGGTAGTGTCATTTAGCTCTGGCTTATTCCAATAACCTGACATTACCTGAGGCCCTTTTCCACAAATTTCTCCCGGTTCTCCTAATGCTACTTCTTTTCCTTCTTCATCTAATATCTTCATATCAGTACTTGGAGTAGGCATACCAATGGTTCCGATTCTTTCTGTTCCATCCAATGGATTTACACTTAATACTGGAGAAGTTTCACTTAAACCATATCCTTCGACCAATGGACCACCAGTCAAATCTTTCCATTTCTCGGCTACTGACCTTTGTACAGCCATTCCACCACCAATAGATCCTTTCAAATGTGAGAAATCTACTTCTTTAATTTTAGGCTGATTTAATAACCCATTAAACAAGGTGTTCACTCCTGTCATGAGCGTAAATGGATGCTTTTTCAATTCCTTAATAAAGGCCGGCATGTCTCTTGGGTTGGTAATCAAAATACTTTTGGCACCAATGCTAAACATTAAGATTCCATTTACCGCAAGGGCAAAAATATGATAAAGCGGAAGTGCTGTAATCATTTGCTCTTGCAAGCCTTCGGTAAATAATGGCTTAAACCATTCTTTGGTTTGCATGGTATGCGCCACTAAATTCCGGTGAGATAATTGCGCTCCTTTGCTTACTCCTGTTGTTCCGCCAGTATATTGTAAAAAAGCTAAATCAGTAGGCTCAATTTCAGGTTTTTTGAAGGTATGGTTTTTACCTTTATTCATTACATCCTTCCATTTAACAGCCGTTGGCAAATTATAGCTAGGCACCATCTTTTTGATATTTTTCACTACAAAATTGACAATGCTACCCTTTAATCCGCCCAACATATCACCTAATTGAGTGACAATAACCGTTTTGATTTCGGTTTCATCCAAAATTTTATCCAGATTGCTAGCAAAGTTGGCTACAATAACGATAGCCTTTGCACCAGAATCTTTAAACTGATGCGCCATTTCACGGGCAGTATAAAGTGGGTTTGTTCCCACTACAATTACGCCAGCTTTCAAAGCACCTATCATCGCAATTGGATATTGCAAGCAGTTTGGCATTTGGATGGCCATTCTATCGCCCTTCTTCAAACCTGCCTCGTTTTGCAAGTAAGCGGCAAAATTATTCGATAACTCATCTACCTCTGCATAAGTCAATACCTTGCCCATATTTTCATAGGCTTCATTGCTTCCGTGCTTTTGGAAAATCTCTTCAAATAATTCAGGGAGGTTTTTATATTGGTCAGGGTTTATCTCTCTCGGTACTCCTTTCGGATAATGATTGTACCATGGAAAATCGCTCATAGTCGTATTTTTAGTTTCAATTAAATCGTTTCGGATCGGAAATTAATAAAAAATATTATTCTTACATAGCGCTATTTTAAACAACATTCATACGGGCGTTTCTAATTTGACAAAATAAGCTGTAAATCAAGGGATTATAGATTTTAGGCAACTTCACAGAAATTTACAGAATTGAATTCTATCTCGCTGTCCCAAAATTCTAACTTACTAAATGGCTCACAGAAGACACAGAAATGCACAGAAGGCTTTTCACTCATCAAACCACATCCAACATCCTATTTCCATCTTCCTAAATGGCTCACAGAAGGCACAGAATTGCACAGAAAGCTTTTTACCCATCCAACATCCCACATCCATCACCCTACTTCCATCTTCTAGCTTCTAACTTCTTAAAGGGCTCACAGAAGACACAGAAATGCACAGAAAGCACTCATCACCGATCACCCCACATCCATCACCCTACTTCCATCTTCCCACTTCTAACTTCTAACTTCTTAAAGGGCTCACAGAAAGCACAAAATTGCACAGAAAGCTTTTCACCCATCAAACCACATCTAATATGCCACCCCACATCCAACATCCATCACCCTACTTACATCTGCCCGCTTCAAACTTATTCACCTAAACACTTCAACACCTAAACACTTCAACACTTTCAATAGCAAACATCTATAAATTCATCACTAAAAAATATAGAATTTTGATAACTAAAACGCACAATTTATGTTAGCTTTGTATCTTAATTGAAATTAGTCTAAATAATTCATATATGAGTAAAGACGATCAAATACTGGAAGAATTCGCCTCTAAGGAATATGAGCATGGTTGGACAGTGGATTTTGAAGCAGACTCAGCTCCTCCGGGGCTAAACGAAGATATAGTACGTTTTATTTCTGCCAAGAAAGAAGAGCCCGAATGGCTTTTAGAGTGGAGATTAAAAGCTTACCGAAATTGGAGGAAAATGACGGAGCCTAAATGGGCGAATGTGCATTACCCTAAACCCGATTTCGAAAATATAATATACTACTCTGCACCTAAAGCTAAAGACAAACCCAAAAGCTTGGATGATATAGATCCTGAAATGAGAAAAACCTTTGAAAGATTGGGGATTTCTCTTACTGAGCAGAAAAGATTGACTGGTGTTGCGGTGGATGCAGTAATGGACTCTGTTTCTGTAGGAACTACCTTTAAAAAGCAATTAGGAGAATTAGGAATCATATTTTGCTCATTCAGTGAAGCCGTAAAAGAGCATCCTGAATTGGTGAAAAAATACATTGGTTCGGTTGTTCCTTCTAATGATAACTTTTATGCAGCTTTAAACTCAGCTGTGTTCTCAGATGGGTCATTTTGTTACATTCCAAAAGGAGTAAGATGTCCTGTTGAGCTTTCTACTTATTTTAGAATTAATGCTGCCAACACTGGTCAGTTTGAAAGAACTTTGATCGTGGCAGAAGATGATTCTTATGTAAGTTACCTAGAAGGTTGTACTGCACCTATGCGTGATGAAAATCAATTGCATGCTGCAGTAGTGGAGATTTACGCAGCTAAAAATGCTGAAGTGAAATATTCCACAGTTCAAAACTGGTATCCTGGTGATAAGAACGGAAAAGGCGGTATTTACAATTTTGTGACCAAAAGAGGAATTTGCGCGGGTGACTATGCAAAAATCGCATGGACACAAGTTGAAACTGGTTCGGCCGTTACCTGGAAATACCCTAGCTGTATCTTAAAAGGAGATTATTCTCAAGGTGAGTTTTACTCTGTTGCGGTTACTAATAACATGCAACAAGCCGATACGGGAACCAAAATGATCCACATCGGTAAAAACACCAAAAGTAGAATCGTTTCTAAAGGGGTATCAGGTGGAAAAAGTCAAAACTCTTATAGAGGATTGGTGGAAATCCACAAAAGAGCTGAAAATTCAAGAAACTTCTCTCAATGTGACTCTTTATTAATGGGTGACAAATGTGGAGCGCATACATTCCCATATATAGAAATCAAAAATAAGTCTTCTCAGGTAGAACATGAGGCAACCACGTCAAAAATTGGTGAAGACCAGATTTTCTATTGTCAGCAGAGAGGAATTGATGAGGAAAGTGCTGTTGCATTGATTGTAAATGGTTACTGCAAGGAAGTATTGAACAATTTACCGATGGAATTCGCAGTTGAAGCTCAGAAATTATTGGCTTTGACCTTAGAAGGATCTGTAGGATAAGTAATACATAAAGAAGATTAATTTTTTGAAATAAGCATATATCATAATGTTATCAATTAAAAATTTACATGCCTCAATTGAAGGCAAACAAATATTAAAAGGCATCAACCTCGAAGTGAAGCCAGGAGAAGTACATGCTATTATGGGGCCAAATGGTTCTGGAAAAAGTACTTTAGCTTCTGTTTTAGCTGGTAGAGAAGAGTATACCGTTGATTCAGGTGAAATCACTTTCAAAGGAAATGATTTATTGGAATTAGAAGCGGATGAAAGAGCTAAAGAAGGTGTTTTCTTAGCATTTCAATACCCAATTGAAATTCCAGGTGTAACGACCACTAACTTTATGAAAACGGCTTTAAACAAAATCCGTGAGCATAAAGGTTTGGAACCATTAGATGCTGTTTCTTTCTTAAAAATGATGAAAGAGAAGATGAAGCTGGTAGAAATTGATCAAGCTTTATTGAGCCGTTCTTTAAATGAAGGTTTCTCTGGTGGTGAGAAGAAAAGAAATGAAATCTTCCAAATGGCAATGTTAGAGCCTACCCTATCTATCTTAGACGAAACGGATTCAGGTTTGGATATTGATGCTTTGCGCATAGTTGCAAATGGGGTTAATAAATTGAAAAATGATGACAATGCAACCATAGTCGTAACACACTATCAAAGATTATTGGATTATATCGTTCCTGATTTTGTTCATGTTTTATTTAATGGTAAAATCGTTAAAACTGGCGGAAAAGAGCTAGCGCATAAGCTGGAAGAAAAAGGATACGATTGGATTAAGGAAGAAGCAAGCATTGCATAATTTTAATCAGCAATACATATGAGTAAATTGATTAAAGAAGATATAGATAATTTTTTCGTAGCGCGATTTGAAGCTTTTGAAAACTCCTTAAATGGGGAGAGCAAAAAGCCATTGCATGCAAAAAGGAAACAAGCCATTGATAATTTCAAGGAACTTGGTTTTCCTCACTCAAAGCATGAAGAATATAAATACAGTAATATAGCCAAGGTTTTTGCTAAGCTTTTTAATGTTGAAAACCTTTCTGATAATAGCTTTTCATTGAGCTTAGATGAAGCTTCTAGGTATTTTATTCCTGAACTAAATGCCATTCGTTTGGTATTTGTGAATGGAGTGTTGAATAATAAATTATCAGATTTAGAGACACTTCCAAAAGGAGTACACATCCAAGCTATCAAAAGTGCGGCAGATGATTATGCTGAAGATTTTGAGAAGCATTTCAACACACATGAAATCGAAGGCGCGGATAATTTCTCTGAATTAAATACTGCTTTCACCAATGGTGGAGTTTTCGTTAAAATAGATGCCAATGCGGTGGTTGAAACACCAATTGCTTGTTATTATTTTAATGATGCAAAAAATGCAGATGTTATTAGCCAGCCAAGAAATTTGGTGATAGCGGAAAAGAACAGTCAGGCTTCATTAATTGAATCTTATATTACTTTGGGTGAAAATACAAGTTTCACCAATGCAGTGACTGAAATTGTAGTGGAAGACGATTGCGTTTTCAATTACTATAAATACCAGAATGAATCTAGTCAGGCAATTCAAGTGGGTGCTACTATGGTGCACCAACTTGGAAAATCTGTATTTAATGGAGTGACTTTGAGTTTGAATGGAGCTATGCTTCGAAATAACTTAAGTATTGCCATTCATAAGGAACATTCGGAAACCAATATGTACGGATTGTATTTATTGGATGGAAAAACCCATGTGGACAATCACACAGTAGTGGATCATAAAGTACCGAATTGCGAAAGTAATGAGATGTACAAAGGGATTTTAGATGGTCAATCGAGAGGTGTTTTCAACGGTAAAATATTCGTAAGACAAGATGCTCAGAAAACCAATGCGTTTCAATCAAATAGAAATGTAGTGCTTTCTGACGATGCTGAGGTAGATACAAAACCACAATTGGAAATTTGGGCAGATGATGTTCAATGTTCTCACGGTGCTACGGTCGGTCAATTGGATGTAGACCAGTTATTTTACTTAAGAGCCAGAGGAATTGATAAGCATACTGCAAAATCAATATTGTTAAATGCTTTTGCATCGGATGTTTTAAGCAATATTAAAATTGAAGCTTTCAGAACACTGATAGAAAATAAAATTAACGAGCGATTGTAAACATTCATTAGTGAGAACAAACCTACTATATCCCCTTGAGGGGATTACAGGGTTGTTTTTGAAGGAATGGATTACAATACTTTAGGCCAGGGGATTCTTTGACAGATTTTTTCGCTTTAGCGAAAAACCTTTTGTTTTCCCTGCCTGCGGCAGGCAGGTTTTGTCACTTTTGTGGTTAAAAAGAAAAGTTTTTAAGTAAATACTATCGATAGCTTATTCAACCACATCTTGTCCCGTATTTATCGGGAAAAATAACAAGAGAACACAATAGAAAATAACCAAGGTTATTTTTATATTTTATTGAAAGATGAGGTTTAAAAGCTAGAGGTTAAAACATAGATTATAGAAATAAAATCAGCTTATATGAACACGGCAGTAGCACCAAAATTAGATATTCAAAAAATCAGAAAAGACTTCCCCATCCTTGAGCAAAAGGTGAATGGAAAGCCTTTGATTTATTTTGATAATGCTGCTACCACTCAAAAACCAAAGCAGGTAATTGAAGCTATTTCTAAATATTATGAAGGCTATAATGCCAATATTCACAGAGGCTTACATTCTTTAGCTGAAAAAGCAACCACTGCTTTTGAAGATAGTCGAAAGGTTTTTCAAAAGTTTATTAATGCAGCTGAAGTGGAAGAAGTAATCTTCACCAAAGGCACCACGGATGGCATCAATTTAATAGCCAATGCTTACGGAAGAAAATTTCTTGAAAAAGGTGATGAAATTTTGATCACCGCAATGGAGCATCACTCTAACATTGTTCCTTGGCAAATGATAGCGGAGGAAAAAGGTGCTATTTTGAAGGTAGTTCCGGTAAATTCTAATGGTGAAATTTCACTTGATGATGTGGAGAATCTAATCACCGATAAAACTAAGATTGTATCGGTAGTTTATGCTTCTAACTCATTAGGAACCGTTAATCCAGTAAAGGAAATTGCGAAATTAGCTCATGCTAAAAATGCTGTAATGGTGGTAGATGGAGCGCAAGCTTCTTCTCATTGCAAGGTGGATGTACAAGATTTAGATTGTGATTTTTATGCTACCTCAGGTCATAAAATGTATGGACCAACTGGCTGCGGAATTCTTTACGGTAAAAGAGCTATTTTAGAAGAAATGACACCCTATCAAGGTGGTGGTGAAATGATTCATAATGTGAGTTTCGATAAAACCACTTATAATGACATTCCTTACAAATTTGAAGCGGGTACTCCAAATATTGCGGATGTGGTGGCATTAAAACATGCTGCGGAATATATTGATGGGATTGGTAAAGATAATATTATGGCACATGAACAAGCTTTGACGCAACATGCACATGAAAGATTATCGGAAGTTCCAGGAATTAATTTCTATGGAACGGCAGCAGATAAAGTGAGTGTAGTTTCTTTCACAATCGATAGCGTCCATCCTTATGATGCAGGAATGATGTTAGATGCAAAAGGAATTGCAGTGAGAACAGGGCATCATTGTACACAACCTTTAATGGATCATTTCGGTATCGAAGGAACAATTAGGGCTTCATTCTCTGTTTATAATACAATAGAAGAAATCGATTTTTTTGTAGATTCTTTAACAGATATAGTGGCAAAATTTAGCTAAAAATTAGTCAATGGCTGAAAATACAATCAACACAAATCAAGACGAAATAATTGAACAGTTCTCCATGTTGGATGGTGACATGGAAATGATGATTGGTTATTTAATGGAGCTTGGTGAAAAGCTACCAGAAATGCCCGAATCGTTAAAAACTGAAGATAATATAGTAAAAGGTTGCCAATCAAAGGTATGGTTAACAGCTGATGAAAATGATGGGAAATTGCATTTTCAAGCAGATAGCAATACCGCCATTACAAAAGGTTTGGTCAGTCTTTTAGTTTCCATTTTAAACAATGGCAGAATAGATGATATTTTAAATGCTGATTTATATTTTGTTCATAAAATCGGCATGAACCGTTTTATAGGCACGCAAAGATCAAATGGATTTTTATCCATGATCAAACAAATCAAAATGTATGCCTTAGCGTATAAAACAAAATTAGAAAACGAAGCTTAAATTGATACATGATGTCAGAAGAATCAAAATTTGAAAAGAAAACAGAAGTGCCCAATTTAAGAGATAAAGTGCTGGAAGCTATCAAGTCAGTTTATGACCCGGAAATTCCTGTAGATATTTACGAGTTGGGATTGATTTATGAAGTAAATGTATATCCTGTCAATAATGTATATATTCTTATGACTTTAACTTCTCCCTCCTGCCCTGCTGCGGAAGAAATTCCAAGTGAGGTGGAAATGAAGGTGAAAGCTATTGAAGGAGTAAGTGATGTAAAAGTAGAATTAACTTTTGATCCTCCTTATTCTCAGGAAATGATGAGCGAGGTAGCTAAGCTGGAGTTGGGGTTTATGTAGCGAGAAGTTGGAAGTGGGGTGTTGGATGTTGGATGAATATGAGTAGGAATTTTTCTAAGAGAAGTAGGGAAATGGAAGCTCAAAGCAGAAAGTATAGAATATGATGTACAGCAGGATTAAAATTTTTCTGTGATTTTCTGTTAATTCTGTGAGAGATTGGGAGTTTTTAAAGTGTAATAATTAATAAATAAAAATAGGAATGGTGGGATTGAGTTTTTTTTAATCTTATCATCTAAAATCTAAAATCTATATAAATATGTATCCTGAAGAATTAGTAGCACCAATGCGTGCAGATTTAACAGAAGTTGGTTTTGAGGAATTCAAAACAGCTGATCAGGTGGCTGAACACCTAAAAGACCATAAAGGGACTTCCTTAATGGTCATCAATTCAGTATGTGGTTGTGCTGCTGGAGCAGCCAGACCAGGCGTTAAATGGGCAGTACAACAAAGCCCAAAAAAGCCTGATCATTTGACTACTGTTTTCGCTGGCGTTGACCAAGAAGCAGTGGCAAAAGCTAGAGAGTTAACAGCTCCTTATCCACCATCTTCACCTTCTATTGCTTTATTTAAAGACGGTGAATTGGTTCATTTTGTAGAGAGACACCATATAGAGGGAAGAACTGCTGAAATGATTGGAAATCATTTGGTGCAGGTTTTTGAAGAGTATTGTTAAGAGTAGTATCTAGTATTTGGTATCAAGTAGCTAGAAAGAATATAAAAAAGGTTGTTGGAGAATTCCAGCAACCTTTTTTTTGGCAGACACTGAGCCAGTTCTCACGGTCTGACGGTTTTCAATATCAAATCTAGAACAACTGATTGCTTAATAGTAAAATGTTCCTTAATGTAATGACCCGTCCGACCGTTTTGCTACCAGAGATTTTGATGAACAAACGGATTTGATTTACGCGTCAGACGGTTCTAACCGTCAGACACTGAAAGGCCAGTTCTGCTACCAGTTCTCACGGTCTGACGGGTTTCAATATCAAATCTAGAGCAACTGATTGCTTAATAGTAAAATATTCCTAAAATGTAATGACCCGTCTGACCGTTTTGCTACCAAAGAGTTTAATGAACAAACGGATTTGATTTATGCGTCAGACGGTTCTAACCGTCAGACACTGGGCAATCTTCCCCGAAACAAATAATGGTCGGCAAATCACCAACCATTTTAATTTACCCTCAACCCTAAGCTCGAGCCGTTCCCGATTAAAGTACGGGACAGGTTTCGCAGGTATGACGATCTCATCTAGCATTACCGATAATCAGCAGGAATCTCCCTCGCTTTAGTTCTCTTCTCAAAAGAATAAGCAATTTTCAATAATTTCTCCTCCGAAAATGGCTCCGCAATAAAGGTTATACCTTTCGGCTGACCACTTTTCTCATAACCCATAGGAACTGTTAAAGCTGGATGATGAGCAACTGCAGCATATCCAGCACTCCAGTTATTGATGGATAAGACCGCATCCAAATCATTTTCATTCATCATCGTCTCAAAATACCGTCTTCCCTCACTCATTAAACGGGTTTTTAAACTATCAAATGCTTCCGCTGAGGTAGAATCGCTAACAATTCCTAAAAATCTTGCGTGACCATACGGAATTCTTGTAGCTGAATCTTCCATATTAAAATCAATAAGATCCTTTACTGATTTAAATTTCACATCTGAGCCTGCATAATTTTCAAAATAGTGAGGTAAATCAGTTTTCATATCTAGGTTTAACAAAGTCAAGAAACCAGCTAAATCTACTTCTGGAGCTTCAACCTCAATTAATTCTGCACCCAGTTCTTCCAGCTGCTTGATATTAATCTTATATAAAGAATCTTCTAAAAACCCTTTTATAACGCCTAATCGCATACCTTCTAAATTACTATCTGATATTGATTTCCAGTATTCATTTTCAGGAGAATTGCCAACAGTCACTTCATCTTCAAAATCTTCACCCGTTAAAGCTGAAAGCATAATGGCATTATCCATTACATTTCTAGTCATGGGGCCGGGCGTATCCAAGGTGCTGGAAATTGGCACTATTCCTCCCCTGCTCAACAAACCAACTGTTGGTTTTAATCCTACAATAGAGTTTGAACTAGATGGCGATAAAATAGAGCCAGAAGTTTCTGTTCCAATTGCCCCAGCTGCATAATTTGCTGCTATGGAAGAACCACTTCCTGAGCTAGAACCACCTGTATCAAATTCCCCTCTTCCATAAGGATTTAAAGTTTGTCCACCGATAGCATTATATCCATTTGGGCAACCGTCACAAAGAAAATTAGCCCATTCACTTAAGCTGGATTTGCCTAAAATAATAGCTCCTCTATTTTCTATTCTCTTCACAATATGTGCATCAGCCGTTTGGTTATTTTGCAAAGCAACGGCTCCAGCAGTAGTAGGAATTCCCTCAAAATTGATATTGTCCTTTAACAAAATTGGCATTCCATAGATTGGGTGATTGTCATCTGACTTCTTTTTATCTCTTGCAATTGCTTCTTCCACTGCTGTGGGATTAATGGAAATGATATTGTTTAAAGTGCTTAAACTGTCATTTTCAAACAGAACAATTCTATACAAATACCATTGCGTTAATTCTTTATAGCTAAATTCACCTTTAGCCACAGCATTTTGCAAACTCATCATATCTTGCTCTAGGATAAATGGCTTCAAACGTTGATAATCCTCTGCTGTGAAGTCACTGATTTGAGGTTCAATTTGTTTCCATAAATCGTTTCTATCACTCACCTTAGATTGAATCAACTTATAGCGCATATACTGTGATTCATGATCTGCATTTTTAGCTATTATAGCTGATTCATCATAAGGAACCCAAGTTTCTATAGTGGTTTCTGGTTTATCCTCACATGCCCATAGTCCTAAAATCAGTAAGTAAAATAATTTTCTCATATGATTAATTTTTTATTGTTTTTAAAATTCAAATATTAAGATAAACAATTTACAAGGCTTTGGATTGGGATACATTCAATTTTACAGGATTGGTAATTTTCAATTAAATTCAATAAAACTCTGGGCTATTTAGAAAAACACCCCAATAAAAACTTCCTTCCCTCAATTTTTGATCTTCTTTGTAGAGAAATGCATTACCCTCCTGATCAATCATAGGAATATGACGACTTTTTGCTGAATTCCACTTCCTTGGCCAAATAGGTAAATCGTGCATGAATTTATTCTGAATTGCATTTCTGATTTTTTCATGATCATAGCCTGCCGATAACCTAATTTGATTTGCAAAAGGTAGTTGTCTGCTATAATCAATAGCCAGAATTCCATGAGAATATTTTCCAAAAGGAGTTTCACTTAAATCAAAATAGCCATATCGGGAAAAGTCAGAAGAATTAATTCTTTTAGTATTAGGATCATCTTTGTTGCCTGTGTAGAAAATGAAGGAGGTGGCAATGCTGTGAATCGAATCTTGGTAACCGATTCTCATAGCTGCAGTTCTAAATTTATCAACAGATTTTGCTGCCAACAAATCATTCTCATGTGATAAGAAAAAATGTCCGAAATTCAATCCAATTTCACCTGTAGGTTGATTAGTGTCCCAATTATTAAAATAGTAGCGGTATGTGTAATAAAATTCATAGAAATATTGATTTCCAAAAGGTGAATTTGAAATAGAGCGATAGACAGAGGGTTTCTCCAAAAAAGCTGTAGATAACTTTAATCGACCTATATGCTGAAATGATTTTTCATAATATCCTAAATCTTTGAAAGTATAAAGTAAATCATAGTGAAAAGTCAAATTGGCGTAAGGTTGACCAAAAGTGGTACTAATGTTAAAACCTACTCTATTTTGGTGAGAACCAAGCTGCAAACTTATTCCAGTCCGAAAGTAGTATTTTAAATCCTCCTCCTTACTACTCCACTCTTGAGCAATTATGTTAATGGGACAGAGATTCAGAAAAATAAAGCAGAAATGAAAGAAGATTATATATCGTCTGTGTAAATGAAAAAATTGCTTCATCTCCATAAGAAAGTACAAACTAAATTGGAAAAATCAAGATCGAGTTTAAATATATGTCGAAAGAAATTGGAAACCTTAAGTGCATACAAAAAACTAATCTCTAATAAATTAAAATCAAATGCTTCAAATGATTATACTTGTAAGGAGTTAGTTATAAATTTTGACTGAATTACTAATGAAGAAAAACCTACTACTAATTATCAGTTTGTGCTTCTATTTTTCACTGACTTTAAATGCACAAAATTCCTCGGATGAGACCGAACTTAAAAAAATACTACACAATTTCATGGATGGTGCCTCAAAAAATGATTCACTTATTCATGCTAATTTTTGGGCTGAAGAATTGATTTATACAAGTTCTAATGGAACTAGATTTGGGAAAAAGGAAATTATAGGTCGTTTTAATTCTAATAAAGAATCTAAAATTGAAAATCCTTCAACCATATATACAGCTGAAGACATCATAATTCAACAATATGAAAATACCGCCATTGTAGCCTTTAAAATGAAAGCGGAAAGTGATTCAAGCATTCAATATTACCTAAACAGTGGCACATTTCTAAAGCGGGATGGGAAATGGCAAGTAGTCAATTGGCAAGCCACTTTAAGCGGTGAGCCCATAAAAAAATAGCCTTTTTGAGTTCGCTCTTTGAAATAAAATTGTAGAAAACAAAATATTATTTGGTTATTTTTATTCAAATAGTAGTTTATCAAAAAATTATTTCTACCTTTGCATCACAATTACAATCCTAGGCTACTCGAAAGGTTCGAAAATGGCTTGGGTTAAGCCAGGGAATAATCGAGAGTCGCTTAATGCAATAGGTTGCTTAGCAATCATGTCACAACATATCCCTGATATTGTATTAAATTTTTAAAACAACACATGTTAACATTTGAAGAATTAGGCCTTAAGCCTGACATCCTAAAAGCAATTTTAGAAATTGGCTTTGTAGAGCCAACTGCTATTCAGCAAAAAACTATTCCACATTTATTAAATACTAAGCAAGATTTAATTGCTTTAGCTCAAACGGGCTCTGGTAAAACGGCTGCTTTTGGATTACCGGTTATCAATCAAATTGATAGTGATTCCAAAAAAACGCAATCATTAGTATTGTGTCCAACTAGAGAATTGGCCATTCAAATTGCGAATGACTTCAACTCTTACACTAAATACTCTAAGAAATTAGATGTAGTACCTGTTTATGGTGGTGCAAGTATTGAAACGCAAATCAAAGCCTTGAATAAAGGAGCTCAGATTGTAGTAGGTACGCCTGGTCGTGTAGTGGATTTGATTAAAAGAAAGAAATTAAAATTAGAAGACATTGAATGGGTAGTTCTAGATGAAGCCGATGAAATGTTGAATATGGGCTTTAAAGATGATTTAGATTTCATCTTATCACATACGCCTGACCAAAGACAAACTTTATTATTCTCTGCGACTATGTCGAAAGAGGTTTTAAGAATTTCTAATAACTACATGAACAATCCTGAGGAAATATCTTCGGGAAAAAGAAATCAAGGTGCTGATAAGGTTGAGCATTTCTATTTCGTTGTGAATGGAAGAGATAAATACTTAGCTTTGAAGAGAATTGCTGATATCAATCCTGATATTTATGCAATTATTTTCTGTAGAACTAAGAGAGAAACGCAAGAAATATCTGACCAATTAATGGCGGATGGCTATAATGCTGATTGTTTGCACGGTGATTTATCACAAGCGCAAAGAGATGCCGTAATGGGTCGTTACAGAAAAAAGAACTTGCAAATGTTAGTGGCTACAGATGTGGCAGCTAGAGGTTTGGATGTAAATGAGATCACTCACGTCATCAATTACAATATTCCAGATGATTTGGAAACTTATACGCACCGTAGTGGTCGTACAGGTCGTGCCGGGAAAGCGGGTATTTCAATGGCGATTATCGGCCCAAGAGATATCAATAAAATCAAACAATTAGAGCGTATATTAGGTAAAACCTTCACAAAAGCTGAAGTTCCTGCCGGAGATGCTGTAATTGAAAAACAATTGATGGCTTTTATTGAAAAAGTAAAAGCGTCTGAGGTTGATGAAAAACAAATTGAGCCATTTGTAAATAATATTGCAGTTGAATTTGAAGATTTAAGCCGCGAAGACTTAATCAAGAAATTTGTTTCTTTAGAATTTAATAAATTCCTAGAGTATTATAAAAACTCTGCAGACTTAAACCAAAATGCTAAAGCTGGAAGAGATAGAGATTCAGACAGAGGTGGAGATAGAACTGACCGAAGAAGAAAAGGCGGTGATTTCACTAAACTATTCTTAAACATTGGTGAAAAGGATAATTTAAATGCCGGAACCTTATTAGGATGGATCAACGGTTTACAAAGCGTACCTAATGGTATTGAATTCGGTAAAATTGACGTTCAAAGAAGCTTTACTTTTATGGAAGTAGAAAGCCAACATGAGCAAACGATTTTAGGTGCATTGAACGTAAGCGAATTTGACGGACGTAAAGTAGTAGCCGAACCAAAAACTGGTGGCGGACCAAGAACATCTGACCGATCAAGTAGATCGTCATCTGACAGACCAGATAAGAAAAGAGGAAGCGGTTTCAAAAAGCGACCTAGTGCTGGTGGTGACAGAAAATCTGGTGGAAGAGCGAGAGTGAAAGCTGGTTCTGGCGGAAGAAGAAAATAATTTTGAAGTTTTAAGTAAAAAGTCTGAAGTTGGAAGTAGGGTGTTGGATGATGGGTGAAGGATGTTTACAGATTTAGGACTAGATAATAGAAAAGCCTTTTTGCAGTGATGCAGAAAGGCTTTTTTTGTGTGAGTACAAAATGAAGCTGTCGCTCACATCTCACGAATGATTTATATTATACTGGTATTTGTGAAATCTAAAATAAAGCCTATTTTTTAGCTATTTAATAAATAAGCCAAATGTAAAGGCAATACCGTCAAATTTTGAAAACTCATCGCTTTTAAAATATGACTTCTCATCGGGATTATGGCTATATCTTTTAATGTCATAAGTCAATCTAACCGCAGCACTTAAGCGTTTGAAGAATTTAATTTTTTTACCAATACCTACTTGTGTTAAAAAACCTCCTTTCATTCCATCGACACTATATCCTATACTGCTATTTGGGTTGGTAATGTATAATTTACTATCCTTGAAAAGAGGCAATACTTTTCCAAAACTTGCATAGAAATAAGGGCTATTTTTATCCTCAAAAATAAAATACCTTCCTTCCATAAATATTGGGATAGCGTTGGCCGAAAAAGTTGGGTTATTCGATATACCTATACCGATGCCTACAGCATAATTATTTGAAGCATCATACCAGCCGATTGAAAATTTATAATTCAATTCTTGATTTTTGGAGTACTCAGCACCCTCCACAATTATAGGTTGATTTTGTGCATCTAAAAATTGCAAATAAGTATTATGATGAAACACAAGCTCAGCTTGAACTGTCGAATATAATCCTTTAATCTGTTTGTCATTTTGAGCAGAATTTGAAAAAGGAATAATATAAATCAACGCAAAAAAAATTATCAGTTTAAAAAGCCAGTTATTATTGTTTTTAAATAGCGGAATAAATGCTAAACAATTTAATTCTATATTCTTCATACGATATTTCCAGATTTAAAAATGATAGCTCACTCCTATGTAATACCCCCTTAAGGATGCAGTGTGATCTGAAAATCTAACACTTTCCTGATTATAGCTGACACCTCTACCTTTGTTACCCAACTCAATAGAATAAAATTGCTCAGCAAACTTAAACTGATAACCTACTCCAATATTAAATATATTGCCCTTTAGTAATTTATCACCTATTTTAGGAGATTGTCCATATTGTAAGAATAAATAGAGCGCATTATTTTTTTCTAATTGAAAAATATAACCTCTTAAATCTATTATTATTGGGATTTGCACAAAATTAGGTTTGTATGATTTTGATATACCAGTTCCCAGACCAATTGAAAAATGTTGGGGAAAAATGAAATAATTAGCCAAAAAATAAGTGTCTAACACAAAACGACCACTATTGTCATTTACATCTCTATCAAATCTGGTTCTACCATTCTCGTCCTCAAGTTCCCCACTAACGGATCTATTAAAACCGAAATTTGCATTAAAAGTAAATCCTTCTGATTTGATTTGGCTTTCGTGAATATTTTGAGCAGATGAATTGAACGAGTAAAAACTTATTATTAAAAATATTAGGCTTAAAATCTGTTTCATTTTTTCACATATAAGATTTAGATATTTTTTAATACTTTTAAAAAATTGAATTAATGACAAAAAAATCATTAAATTAAATATTAAAGTGTCCGAAATTGATTTTCGGACACAATTATAAGTCAATTAATAATACTATTCTTCTACAATTAACAGAGACCCTTTCCAATCTGAATTTCTTCTACCAACTCCATATACTTCAACTTTTGAATTGCTATAAGATGCTATCGAACCAAATTGTGGAGGTTGAATTAATCTTAGAACGTCATCACTGCCAAAACCCAAAGTAATTGTAATATAAAAATTCCAATCAAAAACATTCTGAATAATTTTTTTATTCAAGCCTTTTGTTGTTAAATCCCTATAAACTATACTGTATTTTTGCTCTCCTTCAACCATTAATAAAAGATCATCTGTCGAATGCTTTCCAAAAATATCTTCAGCTGCATCAATCGTTTCTTTTAAAATCACCCTATTAATATGGTCTGAAGTTATTAAATTATCATTTCCAACAGGAAGTTTTATGTAAGCGAATAAATCTGTAGATAACGGGAATTCCGGTACAGAACCAGTTATTGGAATATTTTGCCCCATAAAATCATAAGATAATCCATTTCTTACAAATGCTTTTACTGGCAAATTATTATTAATTCTATTTGTCTCATAGTCAAAATATGCATTTCTTAATCCCAGTCTCAGTTCATCAATTTTTGCATCATACCATATACCTAAAGATTTAAATTGATGTTTTACCTTTATCCCTATACTTTTATATATTCTATAATCTTGATTCCAAAATTTAGTTTTAACTCTTGACCTAGATGTAAAATAGTCATTACAAATCTTTCCTGTTCCAAAATACCAACTAGCCCAACCATTATATGAATCACAAGGCACTAAATTGTCTATAAATTCCTGCCCAGGATCGGAAGGATTAGGACTGGGTGTTGGAGTTGGCGTTGGATTAGGATTAGGTGAACCTCCCCCATTACATGGGTCAATAGCTGAATAATAATTAATATCAGAATCAAGTGAAGTAACTTCTCCTCCTTGAATATTATAATCTGCTAGTATAGGAGAAGGATCAATGGGTTGCAATGACCTGGCATTATTTTGAGAACCTAACAACTCTTCTAGAAAATTGTTTAGGTAGTCTAATTTGCTTTCATGCACAAAAAACAAACCTATCGGAGTATATTTATACACACTATCTCCCACTTGCAACAAGCCCTCTTCGTTTAAAATTGCAGCAAAAACGTCATCTCCTATATAATCAGTGACTTCTTGTGCTTCATTTATACTTCTGCCATTAGTCATTACTCCGTATCTTTGCTGAACAGCTTATAAATTGTTTTCTGTTACTATCGGTCTTAAAGATGTAAATCCTGAATTATTCAATTTTTCCAACTCATCTACTAAAATACTTTCCGGTTGGCTTTTTAAATCTTCAATTCTACTTTTTAAAGTTTCAGAGGAATTAAATTTCATCCTCCCATCTACAATAGTTGATTCCTCGATATTATTTTCAACATCTTCATCTAATTGATCTAGTTCGTCATTACAGGAACTAAAAATAAAAATGGCTGCAATCAATAAAACAGCACTCAATAGGTTTTTGGATAGTTTTTCCATTACTTTTTGTCTTTAAATAATTAAACATATTCAACAAGGTTCTATTAAAAATAAAATTGAAGAAACTTCCATGTGGTAGGTTCAAATCAATTCTTTGTGGGTTTTGCCAAGTTAATCTGTGCACTCATAACTTGAACAGTAAATATTTACTTTACCGTGTTGATATTTCAAAGTAATATATATATGAATTATTTCACAAATTATTACATTAGGATTTTAGATTAAAATACATAATAACAATTATAAAAAAAACTTATTGGTACTTGATGAATGCTTTCATCCTTAAAATTAATAATCCTGGAC